>ERZ1740062.86-NODE-86-length-74452-cov-6.817170_pt1 | contig 74452 bp, 75 predicted proteins | sample MGYA00581741_ERZ1740062 | MGnify/ENA primary metagenome ERZ1740062 (study PRJEB43018, sample SAMN04849747) | marine metagenome | isolation source: floating plastic debris | place: Pacific Ocean | collected 2008-09-01 | study: EMG produced TPA metagenomics assembly...
GTCTTCCGGCGTCATGTCGTAGGCCGTCTTGAGATGGCGCTTCAACATTTTCAGCTTCTTGCCGTCTTCGAGGCAGATTATGAAGTCATCCGTGATCGACCTCTTGATCGGTACGGCCGGCTTCAGTTCGACTTCCGGTTCAGGCGCTGGGATCGAGAGACCCGACAATGTGCCGAATACAGTCTCGATCAGGCCTGGCAGTTCGCCCAGAGGCACCGGATTGTTCGACACATGCGCCGCAACAATCTCGGATGTCAGCTCCAGAAGCTCTCCGTGATCCTGTTCGTGCTCGCTCATTTCTTTTATGATCCTTGTTCCGTCGTTTTGATCAGGGGGACTGTTCGCGAATACACATGTATTTGTACACATGGCTCGCCAATGCCAGTACGCACGGGGGCATCGTAAATCTTAGATATATTGCCCTACACTAAATTGCAAATTCTTCGTTACCGAACCATTAATGTGGCATAATTCTGTTCTTATTACCGGAAAAATCAATCCGCAGTAGATTGATTTGACCAAGGACGTACCATACCGGAACAGAACTCGAAAGATCCGGGAACTAATTCCCGTGCAAGCAACCTATCGGGATTATACGGACGCGGGAATTCCAATCTACTGGCGTGCGATCGGGTAAACCCGAAGCGTCTATAATAGCTTTCGTCACCAATTAACAATACCCGATTCCATCCAAGCTCTGAAGCAATTTCCAATGTCTCGATAATCAGAAGCGCCCCAAGTCCTTCGCCTTGGCGTGTCGGATGTACGGCTATTGGACCTAAAAGCAGTGCGGGATCGCGTTTTTCACCGATTTCTACGGGCCAATAACGGATACAACCGGCGAGTACGTCAAACTCGTCGCGCACAACGGTGTTGAGCTTTGAGATCGATGCGACGCCCTGGCGCAGCTGGTACGAGCTCAGCGCCGCCCGCCCCGGCGCGAAGGCCAGATCGAGGAGCCATTCCACCTCGGGTCCGTCATCGGGCGTCTCGTGGAGAAGGCGAAACATCAGGTCAATGGTGTTGCAAGGGCGCAGGGTTGGGGTACATCGGCGGGGAGCCCTATCACGGCGCATCCGCCCGCGCCAGTTCGCCCGAACCTGAGGAGAAAGCGATGTTCTACGAGCCGAAGGACGGCCACGGCCTGCCACACGATCCGTTCAAGGCGATCGTCGCCCCGCGTCCGATCGGCTGGGTTTCGACCCTGGACACCAATGGCCGGGCCAATCTGGCGCCCTATTCGTTCTTCAACGGCTGCGGAGACCGGCCCCCATACGTCATGTTTGCCCAGACGGGCCCCAAGAAACCGGGCGGCTTGCTGGTCAAGGATACCGTGACGAACTGCCGGGAGACCGGCGAGTTCGCGTGCTCGCTGGTCAGCTTGGCGCTGCGCGATGCGATGAACGCGTCGACCGAGGCCTTCGATGCGGGGGTGGACGAATTCGAGAAGGCGGGACTGGTCAAGGGTGCGGGGCGCGCGATCAAGGCACCGCACGTGGCCGATGCGCCCGCGGTTCTGGAATGCCGGACGCATCAGGTGGTCGAACTTCCGGCCTGGAAGGAAGACTGGCTTAACATTGTGGTGATCGGGGAAGTTGTCGGCGTTCATGTCGACGAAGACCATCTGAAGGACGGGCACCTTGATGTCACCAGCTACAACCCGATCGCGCGGATGGGGTATCTGGATTACACCACGGTTACGGAGCGCTGGGAGATGCCGCGACCCGAGAGCGAGGCTTGGCAGGCGAAGTTCCGCTGATATGGATGGGCGCGACAGTTCAGGGAGGCGCGGATGACCAAGATTGGCATCATTGGGGGCAGCGGCCTCTACCAGATCGACGGGTTGGAGGACGCGACCTGGCAGACGGTCGATACACCCTGGGGTGCGCCGTCGGATCAACTGCTCACAGGCCGTTTGCGCGGCGTCGACATGGTGTTTCTGCCACGGCACGGGCGCGGTCATGTCCACTCGCCAACGACCATCAACTACCGCGCCAACATCGACGCGCTCAAGCGCATCGGCGTGACGGACGTCATCTCGATCTCGGCGGTCGGTTCGTTCCGCGACGAGATGGCGCCCGGCCATTTCGTCATGGTCGACCAGTTCATCGACCGCACGGTCAACCGCGAGAAAACGTTCTTCGGATCGGGCTGTGTCGCGCACGTGTCGGTCGCGCATCCGATCTGTATGCGGCTGCACAGCCATCTGGCCCATGCGGCGATGGCGGCCGGGATCTCGTATCATGCGCGCGGCACCTATCTGGCGATGGAGGGGCCGCAGTTCTCCTCATTGGCCGAATCGAAGATGTACCGCGAAAGCTGGGGCTGCGATGTGATCGGCATGACCAATATGCCCGAGGCCAAGCTGGCCCGCGAGGCCGAGCTTTGCTATGCGACGGTCGCCATGGTGACCGATTATGACAGTTGGCATCCGGATCATGGCGAGGTCGACATCACCTCGATCCTGGAGGTCATGCACGGCAATGGCGAGAAGGCCAAGAAGCTGATTGAGACCGTGGTACCGCTGATGGCCGACCGCCCGGACGTCTGCCCCGAGGGCTGCGACCGCGCGCTGGAATACGCCATCATCACGGCGCCGGAGAAACGCGACCCGGATCTGATCGCCAAGCTGGATGCCGTGGCGGGCCGGGTATTGAACCAGAACGCTCAGTAAAGGGAGAGAGACATGGACATCACAGGCAAGAAGGCCGTCGTCTTCGGCGGAACCTCGGGCATTGGTCTGGCGACGTGCCAGCAACTGGTGGCAAAGGGTGCCGGCGAGGTGATTGCGATCAGCCGCGATCCGTCGAAGGCCGGCGATCCGGGACCAGGCATCAGACTGGAGCAATGCGACGTGCGAGATCGCGAAGGTCTGCAAGCGCTGTTCGAGAAGCTCGCGCCGTTTGACATCCTGATCTCGGCGGCGACCGGCGGCGACCGCGCGGTCGGCCCATTCATGCAGATGGACATGGACGGCTTCAAAGCCTCGTTCGACAAGATGTGGGGCTATGCCCATGTCGTGCGCTACGGAACGCCGCATGTCGCCGAGGGCGGATGCATCGTGTTGGTCACTGGCACGCCCGCGCGCAAGATCAAACCGGGTCAGATCGCGATTGGCTCGGTCGGCGGCGCCGTCGAGCAGTTCGTGCGCGGCGTGGCGCCCGAGATTGCGCCGATCCGCATCAACTCGGTCGCGCCGGGGTTCATCGACACACCAATGGTCGCACTTCAGGGCAAGGAGCGCGAAGAGCTGTACGCCAAGGTCACGGCCAATCACCTGATCCCGCGTGGCGGCACGTCGGACGAAGTCGCGCATGGCCTGATCTTCGCGGTCGAGAACGATTTCATCACCGGCACGACAATCGACGTGGATGGCGGGTTGCTGCTGTCGTAACGTCATGGAGGGGTGCGGTGCGCCGTACCCTTTCATTCCCGGTGCCACACCTTACCTGAACGGAAACCCCGGTTCGCGGGAAAGGTGTGTCGCATGAACCTGCTGTTTCGGATGCTGCGCCTGCTGGCGACGTTCTGGCTGCGCGCGAAGCTGACCTCGCCCGAGGATCTATCCGTGATGCGGTTCCGGGTTCTACCGACCGACATCGACATGAACATTCACATGACGAACGGGCGGTATCTGTCGATCGCCGACCTGGGGCGCTTGGATCTGGCGCTTCGCAGCGGGATTGCGAAGCATGTCGCGAAGAACGGCTGGGCGCCGATTGTGACCTACAACGCCGTTCTCTTCAGGCGCGAGCTGCGGATCTGGCAGCGTTTCGATCTGGAATCGCGGTTGATCTACTGGGATGACGAGATCCAGATCTTCGAGCACGCATATCGCATGGTCGGCGGGGCATTCGACGGGCAGATCGCTTCGGTCGTGTTGTCGGCGGCGGCCTTCTATGACCGGAAGGAAAAGGCCTTCGTGCCCGCGGAGCGGCTGTTCGATCTTCTGGGCATCGCACCCGAATCTCCACCGATGACGGCACGGATCGAACGGTTCATTTCGTCCTACAAGGCGTTCAAGGACGATGCGCGTCCCCGGTCGCTCGCGGCCTGAGCAAACTGGCCGCCGGATCTTCGGAGGCTATCTTTGTCGCAATGCAAGTTTCAGATGGACCCAGCCAATGCCGATTTACCGATTGCCTGCGATCGCTGCCGTGGCGGCCATGACACTGCTCAGCGCCTGTTCGGTCTTTGGCGGCCCGGCAGCGCCGGAGCCGAACTATGACGTGGTCCGTTCGGAAGGATCGTTCGAGATCCGCGACTACCCCGAATTGGTCGTCGTCGCGACCGCGATGTCGGAAGGATCGAGTGACGCGTTCGGCAAGCTGTTCGATTACATCTCGGGCGCGAACCGGGCGCAGGACAAGATCGCAATGACAGCACCCGTGCTGCAATCGCCCGAGGATTCGACCGAGATCGCCATGACCGCGCCTGTCTTGCGCGGCGCCGATGCGGACGGCCGCGTTGAAATGCTGTTCGTGCTGCCCGACGACTTCACGACAGAGACGGCACCTGAGCCGACCGATCCATCCGTGCGGCTTTCGACGATCCCGTCCCGCCGGGTCGCGGTGCTGCGTTTTTCGGGCCTGTTTCGCGATCCGGCCATCGCTGAGAACACCAAGCTTTTGCAGGACCGGATGCAGGCCGAAGGGCTAGAGCCGGTCGGCCCGCCCGAGGCGGCTGGCTACAATCCGCCCTGGACCCTGCCGCCGCTGCGCCGGAACGAAATCCTGATCCCGATCGCGCGCAACTGATCCGTCGCGCGCCATCAGCGAATGGGCTGCATCTCAGCTGTCTGGCGGAAAGCTCGAAAGCACGTCGTCGATAATCGTTTGCACGTTCGGATCGGGATTGTTGAGTTCTTCTGGCGTCATCCGCTTTGAAGCCGCCCCGTGCCAGACCGGGATCTGACTGGCGCTGTCGACGATATCAATCGCGAGCTGGCCCTCGGTATAGGTCTGCGCGACCGACTGAGTTCCATAGACCGAGCGGCCCCACCAGACGCGATTGCTGAGGTCATTCGGGACATTCCAAACCTCGACACCGTCACGCGCGCCAACGGTGAACTGCACCAGGAAATCCGCGGCACTCCGGTCCTGGGTGTAGGCGAAGCCCTTGCTTTCGAGGTTGCTTCGGATTCCGGTCAGAAGCTTTTCCGCCGTACGCGGTGTCGGGCCGAGCAGGCCGAGGACGTCCATCGGCTCGTCCCGCGCCCAGGCGAATGTCTGGTAGGTTCCGAAGTCTTGCGAGGCGTCGTAATTGGCTTCGATCACAGGCTCTTGCGCACAGGCGCTCAGGAAAAGAGCCATGCCGAAGAAGATCGATATCAAGCGCATCTTGTGTCCTTCTGATCTGCGCGCTCGCCGCTTGAGCGCACTCGAGCGAGTCGGCTTCTGCTGATCGCCATACTATGCCCAAACGGTTGCCGGAGCACCGTTTATTCCGATGCCGCGCCGGGCAGGGGCTCAGTCCGTCGCTTCCGCGATCCAGACCTCGAACCCTGTCAGGACATTCTGTCCGAAGCTGTGGGTAAGCGGCACATCGGCAGCATCGCGGCCCTGCGCGAGCAGCACCCGGCCTCGCCGGGGGACGAGGTTTCTGGGATCAAAGGTCCACCACTGGCCGCTCAGGTAAACCTCGATCCAGGCGGCGAAATCCATCGGTGGATAAGGCGGCGGCTGGCCGATGTCGCTGACATACCCGGTGCAATAGCGCGCGGGGATGTTCAGGCATCGGCAGAACGCCACCGCGAGGTGCGCGAAATCGCGACACACGCCAACCTGTTCGGCGTTCACCTCGGCCGCTGTGCGGGTGGCGCGCGCCTGCATGTAATCGAACTGGATGTGGTGATGGACATAGGTGCAGATCGCGTCCACCCGGGCCCAACCGGCAAGGACCGAACCGAAGCGCTGCCAGGCCTCGTCCATCAACCTGTCGGTCTCGCAATAGCGGCTGCCGAGCAGATAGGGCAGCGTGTCGGCGGGCAGCGCCTCGACGGGGTGTTGTATGGCCTCGGGCGCGCGCGGATCCTCGGCGCCGTCGACACGGATGACACCGTCGGTGCCGATCCGGAACGCCCCTGCCGGTGCCACAAACCGCGTGCACCAGTTGCCGAAGCCGTCCCGGTAGTTCGAGAGCGGAACGGCCGGCGCCGCCCGCAGAATATCGGGCTGCTCAAGAAACGGGATCTGCGAATAATGGACATTGAGCATGGCGATCATCGGCGTTGGCTGGGGCAGTTCGAACTCAAGCGAACAACCCAATCGAAGGCGCATGACATGTCTCCTTGATTGCCAGTTAGCGTTGCACGAAAGTCCGGTCTGCGCAATCGACGCCGGAGTTCGCCATGACGCTGTTCACCCTGGATGCCCTGCACGCAGCCCGCGAGACGGTGCACCGGCACATGTCGCCGACGCCACAATACGCGTGGCCGCTTCTGGCCGAACGGCTGGGCACCGAGATCTGGGTGAAGCACGAGAACCACACACCAACGGGCGCCTTCAAGGTGCGTGGCGGGCTGATCTATCTGGACGAGCTATCGCGCGCCGAGCCGGATTGCCCGGCCATCGTGACGGCCACGCGCGGCAATCATGGCCAGTCGATTCCGTTCGCGGCGCGCGCTTATGGCATTCCGGTCGAGGTGCTGGTGCCCAAGGGCAACTCGGTCGAGAAGAACGCGGCGATGCGCGGCTGGGGCGCGTCGGTCGAGACCTTTGGCGAGGATTTCGAGGATGCGCGGCAGGAGGCCGTCAGGCGCGGCAAGGAAGAGGGCAAGCACATCATAGGCCCGTTCCATGAGCCGCTGGTGCGCGGGGTCGCGACCTATGCGCTGGAGTTGTTCCAAGCGGTGCCCGATCTGGATGTCGTCTATGTGCCGATCGGCATGGGCTCGGGCATTTGCGGGCTGATCACAGTGCGCGACCTGCTGGGATTGAAGACCGAGATCGTCGGCGTCGTCTCGGCCGGGGCCGAGGCTTATGCGCTGAGCTTCGAGGCGGGCAAGGTCATCACGACCAACACGACGAACACCGTGCTGGCCGATGGCATGGATTGCCGTGCACCCTGGGAGCAACCGGTCGAGATCATCCATCGTGGCGCTGCCCGCGTGGTGCGCGTCACTGATGACGAGGTCGCCGAGGCCATGCGCGCGTACTACACCGACACGCACAACGTGGCAGAGGGCGCGGGCGCTGCACCCCTCGCCGCCGCATTGCAGGAACGCGATGCGTTGCAGGGCAAGAAGGTCGGCGTGATCCTGTGCGGAGGGAACGTGGACTCCGACAAGTTTGCCCAGGTTCTGGCGGGCGTGACGCCCCGGCGAGGTCAATCCGCCTGAGTATCGCCGCCGGTAGGAGAGTCGAGCGGCACAGGTTTGGGACAGTCGCGACCCAAGCCTGACCGCTCGATTTGGCCGGTGGCTCAAATAAATCTGTTTATCGCACGTCCGCTGGCGCTGACGTTCAACGCCTGTCCGTATCAGAAGGGCCGGCGCGCAACGCCCCCGATCGCTGCATACACTGATCAAGAATTGTCTCTGCGGTCTCTCTTGAAAGGATCACCACTCAAATGTATATACATTGCACATAGTATCGATAGGAGTAGATCATGAGCTTGCATACCGCGAGCCTGCTGGCTCCGCTGACGCGGCGCCAAGACTACCAACAGAGCCGGTTGAACTGGCTGCCTTCATGGCTTTACGACGACAAATGAAATGCGTCGTCTCCGGGCAGGGTCGGCCTTGATGCCATTGCCTTTGCGCGGTGCCTGACTAAGCTCGCGGGCCGTATCTGAAAGGGCTGCCCGCGATGCACGAGACCAAGACCGTCCGGGATTACATCCGGACAATCCCCGACTTTCCGGTGCCGGGGATCCAATTCCGCGACATCACCACGCTGTTCAACGATGCCACGGGTTTCCGGCTGGCAATTGACGGGATGGCGAACCCCTACACGGCCGAGGCGCTGGACGTTGTCGTCGGCATGGATGCGCGCGGGTTCATCCTGGGCGGTGCGGTCGCCTACAAGCTGGGCCTGCCGTTTGTCCCGATCCGCAAGGCGGGCAAGCTGCCGGGCTCGACCATCAAGGTCGCCTACGAGTTGGAATACGGCGAGGCGGAGATGGAGATCCACGAGGATGCCATCCATGCGGGTACGCGCGTCTTGCTGATCGACGATCTGCTGGCAACCGGTGGCACGGCCGAAGCCGGGATAAAACTGGTCGAGCAACTCGGCGGCGATATCGCGGCGGCGGCCTTCATCATCGATCTTCCGGATCTGGGTGGTTCGAACAAATTGCGCGCGATGGGGATCGACCTCCACGTACTATGTGAGTTCGATGGCGACTGAAACGCTGCCAAAGTCTCTCACATCATTGGTAAGAAATTCTCGTTTCCCTTTCGATTCTCAAACACCTAGGACACGGCGATAAGGGTGGCCACGGCGAGGCCCCGAGCGTGACGTGAAGGATCATTCGATGAACTCAGCAGATGTGATCGCGGCTCGGCTGTACGCTGCGGGCGTGCGCATGGCCTTCGGCATTCCGGGTGGCGAGGTGCTGACGCTGATCGATGCGCTTGAGCGCGCGGGCATCCGGTTCATCCTGACCAAGCACGAAAACGCGGCAGGCTTCATGGCCGAGGGCGTCTGGAACGCAACCGGGGCGCCCGCGGTTCTGGTGGCGACTGTCGGGCCGGGCGTGGCGAACGCCTTCAACGTGGTCGCGAATGCCGAGCAGGACCGGGTTCCACTGATCGTGCTGTCAGGCTGTGTCGATGCCGCGGATGCTCTGAGCTACAACCATCAGGTCTTCGACCACGCGGCTGTCTTTCGCGAGGTCTGCAAGGCCTCGTTCACGGCGCAGGCCGGTGCCGTCGATGTGATGATCGACAAGGCTGTCGGGATCGCGCTGGCCGGGCGTCCGGGCCCGGTTCATATCGATTTGCCGATCCGCGTGGCCGATGCCGATCACCCTGCCCCGCGCGCCTGGGCACATGGCCCGCTCGCCCCGACCGCGCCGTCAGGCCCGAGTCTGGAGGTTGCGCGCGCGATCTTCGCAAAGGCTGAACGCCCAATTCTGATGGTCGGAAACGACGTGTTGAACGAACCGGGCGGACCCGAGGCTGTCCGTGCCTTCGCCGAGCGTCACACCACACCGGTCCTGACAACCTACAAGGCAAAGGGCGTCCTGCCAGAGACGCATCCGCTGTCGCTCGGTGGGCACGGGTTGTCTCCGCTGGCCGATACCGTGGTGTTGCCAATCTTCGAGCAGGCCGATTGTATCCTCGCGCTGGGCTACGATCCGATCGAGATGCGCACCGGCTGGCAAGCGCCGTGGGACCCGGCGAAGGTTATCGAATTCGCCCATGCACCGAACGATCACGACATGCACCACGCGGCGCATTCCTGGATCTGTTCGGTCACGAGCGGTCTCCAAGCGCTGGACATGGATCCGAAATCGGGCTGGCCCTCGGGTGAGGTCGATGCACTCAACACGACGTATTGGGAGACGTTCGCCACGCGAACCGAATGGGGTCCCGATCACGCAATTGCCGAGATGCTCGCCGTCTCTCCACCCGAGACGACGATCACAATCGATTCCGGCGCGCATCGCATCCTGCTGAGCCAGCAGTGGAAGGCCGAGCACCCGCGCGCGGTGTTGCAGTCGACAGGGCTCTGCACCATGGGCTGCGCGCTGCCGCTTGGCATGGGTTACAAATTGGCCAAACCGGACGCGCCGGTGATCGCGTTCATGGGCGATGCCGGGCTGGAGATGGTGATGGGCGAGTTGGGCACATTGCGGGATCTGGGTGCGCCGCTGGTTGTCGTGGTGTTCGTCGATCGCTCACTGGCTTTGATCGAATTGAAGCAGCGCCGGTCAGGATTGCAGAACGCCGGAGTGGATTTTGAACGGACGCGGTTCGCAGATGTCGCGAAGCTCTACGGTGGGAACGGCGTCACCGTCAGCGGCCCGGGCGAGGCTGGCCCCGCGTTGCAGGATGCGCTCGCCGCCGATCGTTTCACGCTGATCGAGATCGAGATCCCACGGCGGATCTACGAGGGGCTGTTCTGAATACTCGAGCTCTGTACAGCAAGAACGGCGGACACGCGGTCTTCGAGACCTTCCGCAATCGCGTCACGGCTGTCTCCGATGCGGGCGCGGTGGACCTGCCCCTGCATCAGCTCGATCATCAGAGCGGCCCGGCGCTCTGACGGAAAGTCCGGCGGCAGATCTGCATCAGCGATCGCCTGATCGAACCGGGCTTGCAATCCCGCCCGGCTGCGCAGTGACATCTGCCGGATCAGATCACCGACACCTTCGACATCGTTGGCGCTTGCGACTGCGGCTGATCCGATGAGACATCCCTGCGGTTTGCCGGGCCTTGTCGCGTTTTCGAGCGCGGTCTGGAAAAAGATCTGCACGGCCTCGTGAAGCGTCGGCGCTGCCTCGAACGCATCCACGGCGGTGCCGCTGATCGTCTGACCATAAGCCTGGATTGCCGCCAGGAACAGGCGCCGCTTGTCGCCAAAAGTCGCGTACAGGCTGGGCCGGTTGATGCCGATCGCCCGGGTTAGGTCGTCAAGCGACGCACCCTCGTAGCCGTTGGCCCAGAACACCTCGACCGCCTGCATCACGGCCATCTCAGGATCGAAGCCGCGCGGCCTGCCAGATCTTTTTTGTACCATTCAGTATTTTTCCTCTTGAATGCGCGGTCAGGCTTCTATCTATACCAATCAGTACAAAACGCAAGCTGCACGGCGCAGACGCGAACCAAAGGAGAAAAGACATGACCTTTCGGAACCTTGAGCTGAGCGGTAAGACTGCACTGATCACCGGCGGCTCGACCGGGATCGGGTTGGAAACCGCCCGGTTGTTGAAAGGCCGAGGAGCGGAGGTGTTGATCACCGGACGCAGTTCCGATCGGCTGGCCGACGCCGCTGCGGCTGTTCCCGGGCTGAAGACGCGGGTGAGTGATGCTGGATCCTCTGAAGATATCGAAGCGCTGGCCGCGTGGATCGGCGCGGAGACAGCGGGTCTCGACATCCTGGTTCTCAATGCCGGTGTGACGCCTTTCGCGCCTCTTGGCGCCTGGGATGCCGCCAAGATCGACGACGTCTTCGGGATCAATGTGCGCGGCCCCTGGCTGACAGTGCAAGCCTTGACCACGGTGCTGAACGAAGACGCAAGCATCATCAACATCGGCTCGATTGCGGGTGATCGCGGCTCTCCAGCCACTGGCGTTTACGGTGCCACTAAGGCCGCGTTGTCCCTGATGACCAAAGCCTTGGTGCCGACGCTGTCCGACCGGCGTATCCGGGTGAACACCGTCAGCCCCGGGCCGGTCGAGACCCCAGCCTGGTCGAAGACTGGGTTGCCGGACGAGGTGATCGCTCAGGTCAAGACCGACCGCGCGGCCGCGAACCCGTTGAAACGTTATGGTCGCCCCGAGGAAGTGGCCGAGACCATAGCGTTCCTGGCCTCGCCTGCGGCATCATATGTCAACGGCGTTGAGTTGTTTGTCGATGGCGGGTTGATGGCATCCTGAAGGCTGATAGTACTCGATCCGGTGGTGGTTGTTACGCGGCACTGCCGGATCGTCTGTGCGTAGCGATGCGCTCTCGCCAGGCGGTGAAGATCCCCGCCGCCGCGATCAGGAGCATCCCGGCAACCTGCCACGCATCGGGCCAGTCCCCGAAGAACAGCAATCCGCAGAGGCTGGCGAAGATCAGATAAGAGTAGTCGATTGGAGCGAGCCAGCTCGACTCGGCGGACTGGTAGGATTTGACCAGCATCACATTCGATGCGGCGTTCAGGACGGAGCAGACAAGCGTGATGCCAAGCAGAACCCAGGTCATCTCGCGCCAACCGAAGGCCAGATACGGGATGGCCTCGCGCGCCTGATCCGATGCCGGGAAAGCCGTCAGGACCACGCACCCGACCGTGCCGATCACCATGAACGAAATCGCAGTGGCGACGCCGAGTGTCAGCGTGCTCTCACCCCGGCACCAGCGCCGGGTCAGGATCACGTTACCCGCGTAGCAGAGCCCGGCCCCGATCGGCATCAGCTTGATCGGCTCGAACTCCGCTTCGAAGGGTTGAAGGATCAACACGGCCCCCAAGGCGCCGACCACAACAGCAAGCACGCGGCGCCAGCCAACCGGCTCAGCCAGCACGGTCGCCGACAGGATCGTGACGAAGATCGGATAGGTGTAGAGGCCGGCCGCCATCTCGACCGTCGTGACCTTCGGGATCGCGCCAAAGAAGAATACGGTCGCGAAGATCATCATCAGGCTGCGCAGAACGACGGCCCAGAGCTTTCGCGGCCAGGGTGGCAGGGCGCGCAGGAAGATGAGGCCGGTCAGACAGAGCAGAACGAAGTTCGACGTGGCCCGGATCGCCTGGAACTGCCAGAACGACAGCGAGAACCCCGCAAGGCGGACCAGCGAGTCCTGCACGGCCAGGATCGCGAGCGCGCCCAGCATCAGCGCGCCAGCCATCGCGGGGCTGTCCCGGTCGGTCCCATCAAGGAAGTGAGCCAAAGGGGGCTCCTTGTCGCGGAAAGAACATCATGCTTGCTGGCGCCTGACGGGGGCGTCAAGGATGCCCGCGACACCGAAGCCGCGATATCGCAAGGGAGGATCACATGGACAACGACATGCTCGCCAAGGGCCTGGAGCAACGGAAAGGCACGTTGGGCGCGGAATACGTCGACAAGGTTTTCGAGAATGCGGATGATTTCAACCGCCCGTTTCAAGAGGCGATGACGGCGTGGTGCTGGGGCTTCGGCTGGGGCGACGACACGCTGGATCCAAAGACGCGCAGCCTGATGAACCTGACGATGATCGCCGCGTTGAACCGGATGGAGGAATTCGAGCTTCACTTCCGGGGTGCGATCAAGAACGGCTGCACAAAGGACGAACTGCGCGCCGCTCTGCACGTGATCTCGATCTATTGCGGGGTGCCTGCCGGGGTCTCGACCTTCCGGATCGCCAAGCGGATCTTCGAAGAACTCGAAATGTGAGCCGCGTGCGGCCCTACAGCATTCCCTTGGCGGCAAGCTCCTGTTTTGCCGCCTCGGTCTTTTCAAGATCGTCCATACCCATGCCCGCCAGCACCGCGTCGGTCTTGGAGTACTGGATATCGCGATACTCGATCACCTGAATGAAGTTGCCCCAGGGATCGAGAAAATCGAGCCGACCTGTGGGCAGGATCTCGGCGCCAGCAGCCTCGGCAAGTTCGCGGATCCGGGACCGGTCGTCGACGATCAGGCCGAAATGACGCTCGTCGTCGCGATGCGGTGTGTCGGACTTTGCCAGCGCGATGAACTGGTCGCCCATGTCGATGAACGCCATCGTCTCGCTGCGACCGCGCAGCGTGATGTCGAAGATCGCGCCCCAGAAGTCGAGTGCGGCGTCTATGTCGCCGACTTCAAGTGCGATGTGGTTCATCCCGACGAGCCGGGGTTTTGCATCTGTCATAACGAGCCCTTCCGGGTCAAAGGTCAGCGTGGCAGCAGTATCTGCCACAACTCTTCGGTGCATTTGCGGATCAGCCGCTCTGCGGCGCCATCGGAAACCCGGCCCGAAGCGCCGGGCTCCGGAAGTGTCAGCGGCGCATTCGCCTGACTGGCCAGCAAGGTGCCAAATGCCAGCGACGGGAGCTGTGCCGTCTGTTTGACCGTCCCATCTTCGAGGCGAACGCCGCGGCGCGGCTGAACGCGTCCATCGCCAATGTCGCCAGCCTCGTTGAATGCGCCCTGAACGACGGCCGAGAAAGCGCCGGTCCGGCGAAGCGGGAGATCGCGTGCACGCTGATCCTCCTCGGCCTGAACTGTCGCTTGCCGTTGCGCGGCGATCTCGGCGTCCGACGGTGGCGCTTGCCTGAGCGCCTGTTGAACGCGCTCTTGAGCCGTCACGGGTTGCTGTTCGGGTTGCTCCTGAACGGGAGTTTGTGCCTCGGTATTTTCGGCCGCCGCCGGTTCCACCGGATCAGCCTGAACAGAGGCGACGGTGTCAGCGGCGACGGATTGAACTTCTGGGTCCGGCTGTGTCGGTGGCGCTTCTGGAGTTGCCGCCGGTGCCTCGACGGCAGCAGTTTCGAGTGGTGCCAGAGATGCCGCGATCGCAGGCGTCTCGATCGGAGCTGTTTGTTCCGGTGGCTCCGGTGCGGCGGGTGCCGGCGGTTCGGGTGTTGGATCTGATGCCGCAGCGGTCTGTTGCGTTGCGTCCGGTGTTTCGGCAACGGGCGCCAGCGGCGTCGCTGTCGCCTCGGATGCCTCGAGCTTCTGCGATTTCGGGGACTCGTCGGTCTTCTGAATCAAAGCCAGTGCGGCGGCCGATGTCTCGTCGGCTGGCTTCGGAGTTCCGTCCGCTTCGGGCTGCTCGGTCGCTTCTGTTTCCGCCTGCTGCGGGGCGGCCTCTGCCGTCGCTTGCGCCGAGGGCGGAACAGGACGGCCTTCGGCCACGAAGATTTCGCGCAGCGTGCCCATGGCCTGTTTGTCAGTACACATACCCTGCCGGAGAACACTGCCGTCGGACAAATCGATCAACCGTGCCCGCATCTGACCCGCCAGACTGAACGTTTCGACCGGGTTCTCGATGGTGCCCCCGGCGGTTTCGATATCCAGCGCCTCGGTTCGCACATCCAGCGCATATCCCTTCAGCCCGGCTTCCGTGAGCTGGGTGGCCAGTTCGCGTGCGCCCGCCTCATTGAACGGGAACGCGCGTGAGGGATTGCCGATCTGGTTCACCTTCACCGCCAGCGAGAACACGTTGCCGAGGCGCCCGAGCAGCGTCTGTTCGATCCTGAGAGCCACGTCTTCGGTCGGCGGCGCCACAGCACCCGCGACTGAGTTCGGACCTGCATCGGCATTGACGACCCGCACGGAGGCTTGCCGTGCGACATCCAGCAATGACTGGGATTCGACCAGATCCAACGCCGCGGTCGTGCGGCGCACGGGTGGTGCGGGTTCGGTGATCACGGTCATCGTGCCACCGTTCAGGTTGTAATTCTCGGGCTGCGTTATGGTTGGTTGCGGCGGCAGCGCGGGTTCCGGCTGAGCCTGCTGCGGTGCCTGCGCGCCCTGCTGCGCACAGGCCACAAGAAGTGGCCCCGCCATTGAGAGTCCGAGCAAGACACGTTTCACGGTCACTCCCCCGAGCCAATCCGTTGCAGTCTCTGACAGTGCCGCTCGGGGGCTCAGATGTCCAGATTTTCGACGCTGAGGGCGTTCTCCTGAATGAACTGGCGGCGCGGTTCAACAACGTCCCCCATCAGCTTGGTGAAGATCTCATCAGCCTCGGCCATGTGGTCGATCCGGACCTGCAGAAGCGTGCGCGCTTCGGGATCCAGCGTCGTCTCCCAGAGCTGTTCGGCATTCATCTCGCCCAGCCCCTTGTAGCGCTGCAGAGTGATACCTTTCTCGCCTTCCGACGTGATCACATCCAGCAGGGCTGACGGCGCGCGGATCGGGACCTCCTTGTCCTTGCGGATCAAGGTTGACGCCGCACCGTAGGTTTCCGCCAGCGCGTCTGAGAGCGAGGCAAGCTTGCGTGCCTCGGCGCTGCGCAAGGCCATGCCGTCGATCGTACGAACTTCGGCCACGCCGCGCACGATGCGGGTGAAGCGGACACCGCCGTCCGTAGTGACATCACCGGTCCAGCCGCGTTCGGTCTCGGGTGCCAGTCCGTCCAGGCGCCCGGCCACGGCTTTGATCGCCTCGGCGTCCGGGTTGGGCTGAACAGCGCCTTCGATCGCCATCTGCTCCAGCACAAAGCGCGGGTAGTGGGTCGGGAAGGCATTCAGAACAGCGCGCGCTGACCGCGCTTCCTCGACCACGCGGATCAGGTCCTGGCCGCCGATCTCGGCACCGGTTCCAAGCTTCAGCACGCCGCCCTCGGCGCCTTGCGCGATCAGGTAGTCATCCAGCGCCGCTTGATCCTTCAGGTAGACCTCGGACTTGCCGCGCGTGACCTTGTAGAGCGGCGGCTGCGCGATGAAGAGGTAACCGCCTTCGATCAGTTCCGGCATCTGGCGATAGAAGAAAGTCAGAAGCAGCGTCCGGATATGCGCGCCGTCAACGTCCGCATCCGTCATCAGGATGATCTTGTGGTAGCGCAGCTTCGAGATGTTGAACTCGTCGCGGCCGATCCCGGTCCCCAGCGCCGTGATCAGGGTGCCGATCTCCTGGCTCGACAGCATCCGGTCGAAGCGCGCCCGCTCGACGTTCAGGATCTTGCCGCGCAGCGGCAGCACGGCCTGATTGTGGCGCGATCGGCCCTGCTTGGCAGATCCCCCGGCTGAGTCGCCCTCGACCAGGAACAGCTCGGACTTGGATGGATCCTTCTCCTGACAATCGGCGAGCTTGCCGGGCAGCGAGGCGATGTCCATCACCGATTTGCGCCGGGTCAGCTCCCGCGCCTTGCGCGCGGCTTCCCGTGCCAATGCGGCTTCGACAATCTTCGAGACAACCGCACGGGCAAGCTGCGGGTTCTCCTCGAACCACTCGGAAAGCTTCTCGTTCATCAGACTCTCGACCGCGGGCCGGACTTCGGACGAGACCAGCTTGTCCTTGGTCTGCGAAGAGAACTTCGGGTCTGGCACCTTGACGGACAGGACACATGTCAAGCCTTCGCGCGCATCGTCGCCGGAGAGGTTGACCTTCTCCTTCTTCGCGATGCCCGAAGACGCCGCATAGGCGTTGATCGTGCGAGTCAGAGCACCCCGGAAGCCGGCGAGGTGCGTGCCACCGTCGCGCTGCGGGATGTTGTTCGTGAAGGCCAGAACGTTCTCGTGGTAGCCATCGTTCCACCACATGGCGACCTCGACGGAGATGCCGTCCTTCTCGCCGCGCACGGTGATCGGATCCTGGATCAGTGCCGTCTTCGAGCGGTCGAGATAGCGCACGAAGGCCTCGACCCCACCTTCGTAATAGAGTTCTTCCTCACGGATCTCGGAGGTGCGCTGGTCGCGCAGATGGATGCGCACGCCTGAGTTCAGGAAGGCAAGCTCGCGCAGACGGTGCTCGAGCGTCGCGAACTTGTACTCGATGTTGGTGAAGGTCTGGTCCGAGGCATGGAACTTGACCATCGTGCCCTTGCGGCCGTCGGCATCGCCCGTCACCTCCAAGGCTTGCGCCGTCTCGCCATGCTCGAACCGCGCCTTGTGCTCGTTGCCGTCGCGCCAGATCGTCAGCTCGAGCCAGTCCGAGAGCGCATTCACGACCGACACGCCGACACCGTGAAGACCGCCAGAGACCTTGTAGGAGTTCTGGTCGAACTTTCCGCCTGCATGAAGCTGGGTCATGATGACCTCGGCAGCCGAGATCCCTTCCTCCGGGTGCATATCTGTCGGGATGCCACGTCCGTTGTCACTGACGCTGACGGCGCCGTCGGCATGAAGCGTGACCTTCACCAGGTCCGCGTGACCGGCCAGGGCCTCGTCAATCGCGTTGTCGACGACCTCGTAGACCATGTGGTGCAGGCCCGACCCGTCATCGGTGTCGCCGATGTACATTCCCGGGCGCTTGCGCACCGCCTCCAGGCCCCTCAGGACCTTGATCGAGTCGGCACCGTATTCGGGCTCTGGCTGGTTTTCGTTCTGCTCGTTTTCGGTCAATTTCGACCTCTCGTTCTTGGGTTCCAGACTTTAACCAGTCGGCACCCGAGAGTCCCGAAAAAAGAGCTAAAAATACCGCTCAAAGCGCCTGTTTCCGTTGATTTTCGTGTGATTTTTCGTCAGTTGCGGCGCAAACGCGCCAGCGCCCTCAGAAGCCCGAAGAGAAGCACCGCATCCAGCAGCAGAAGTCCCCCGACAGCGAACATGATCGCAAGCACCGGGACACCGCAGAACCCGGTGAGAGCCGCCAGCACGAGCAGTACGATCGCCCGCTGGATCATGCTCATGTCGGTCCTCCCCTACACGGACGCGATTGCCACACCAGCCCCCGCCAAAACACCGCCGGTGGCCTGATCGATCCGCTTGGCTGTCTTCTGGTTCTTCAACATCCGGCGCGCCCGATCGGCGAGCCAAGCATACCCCAGATCGGACGCGGCTCCAATCGGCATCGACACGGCGATGATGACGACTGCATCAACCCAACCGATCCGCGTCATGTCGAAGAAGCCCGGGAACAGCACCATGAAGAACAGGGCGGCCTTCGGGTTGCCGATGTTGATCAGGAAGCCCGTGGCGACGCCGCGCCAGAACGGTTCGCGCCGGGTCTCGACCTCGGTCGAGATCATGCCGGTCGAGCCGAAGATCAGCTTGAGCCCCAGCCAGATGAGCCAGGCGGCCCCGACCAGCTTGAGCACGATCAGAAGGTTCTCGAACTGTGCGGCGATCACGGCAAGGCCGAAGATCGCACAGAGGATCCAGATCTTCTCGGCAAACCAGCCGCCCAGGGCCATCGAGGCGCCTGCCGGAAAGCCAAAGGCGGCGGAACGCGCGACGATGGCCGCCATGAAGGGCCCGGGCGAGACCACCATGACCGTGTAGGCCATGGCGTAGAGCAGAAGCTGGTACCATTCGATGGTCATGAGACGCCCCTCTATGTTGCGGCGATCACGGCGCCAGCGCCTGCCAGAGCACCGCCGGAGGCCTGGTTGACACAGCGCACCGCACGGGCCGAGGTCAGGAACCGCCGTGCCCGGTTCGCCGCCAGCGCCCAGACAACGTTGCCCAGGAAGGGTACCGCCGCGCTCATGACCAGGATGATCGCGATATCCAGCCCCGTAAGCGTCGGGATGTCGAACAGGTTCGGCAGGATGCCGATGAAGAAGACAATGCTCTTGGGATTGCCAAGGTTCACCAGAACACCGGCCAAGAAGCCCTGCCACGCGTTGCGGCGCATCAGGCTCGGGTCGGGGTCGGTGTCCAATGCCGTGCGCGAACCGACGATCAGCCGCCAGCCCATCCAGATCAGGATCGCGCCGCCGATATAGCGCATCCATTGCAGCACCTCGGCGTTGGCCTGCACAAGCGCGGACAGGCCGAGAATAGCAAGCAATGGCCAGAGCACGTCGACGATCGATACCCCGGCGGCGAGCGGCAGGGACGAGCGCCAGCCCGAGGCCAGCGTCTTGGCAATCGTCGCGACGACGACGGGACCCGGGGTCATCACCAGCACGGTCAGGGCGACAGCATAAAGCAGGATCTCTGTGATGGTGATGGTCATGTTTCGATCTCCCGGTCGATTTCACTCGGCAGCGTCAGCGTTCCATCGCGCGCCAGCGGAAAGAACGGGTTGTGCGCGATCTCCCATGCGTGCCCGTCAGGATCTGCGAAGTATCCAGAATAACCACCCCAGAAAACCTCCTGCGGGGGTTTCATCGACGTCGCCCCGGCGCCGATCGCTTGTTCGAAGACCGCATCGACCGCCTGACGATCGGGCTGGTTTTGCGCGATGTTCATCGCACCCGATCCCAAATGAGCGCCTGGACGACCCTGATCCTTTGCCAGTTCGTCCAGCGGAAACAGCCCCAGGACCATGCCGGGGCACTGGTAGAACGTTATCCCTGGCTGGCTTTCGGCCGCCTTTTGCCAGCCAAGCGCCGAGTAGAACGCACCAGCCCTCTCCAAGTCGGCCACGCCGAGGGTGATCATTGAAACCCGTTGATCCATCACACCGTCTCCAGCACCGATGTGCCGGTTCGCTCTTGCACCGAAAGGCGCAGTGCATCCTGCAAACCGTCGAAAAGTTCCGGTCCCGTGCCCGTCATCCAAGCCTGACAGCCGAGTGCCGTGATCTCTGTATAAAGCGCCTGACGCCGTCCCGCGTCAAGATGGGCGGCCACCTCGTCCAGCAGCAGGATCGGCGGCGTTTGGAAATCGCGTGCCAGCGCGCGGGCATTGGCAAGCACCAGACTGATCAGCAATGCCTTCTGTTCGCCAGTCGAACAGTGCTTCGCCGCGACGCCCTTCGCGCGATAGGTCGCCGCCAGATCGGCGCGATGCGGACCAGTCAGCGAACGCCCCGCCGCAAGATCTCGCGGGCGGCTTTCCGCGATCGCCTGGAACAGCGCTTCCTCACCTTCTGGCGGGGCGATCTCGTCGGCATTAGTCAGGGCCAGATCTGCGGTCGGAAAAGTCGTGTCGGCCTCGTCCTGAGCTGAATGGAGCAGCAGCAAAGCCTGATCGCGGTTGGTTTGAATACGAGACCCCGCACGGGCCATCTGTGCCTCGAGCCCACGATACCACGCTGGATCTCGCGTTTGCTCCTTCAGCAGGCGATTACGCTCCCGCATCGCTTTTTCATAGGTCAGCACTGCCTCGGCGTGCGAGGGCTCGAAACTCATCGCAATGCGATCGAGGAAGCGGCGGCGTCCGTCTGCACCCTCGCTCCAGAGGCGGTCCATGGCCGGCACCAGCCACAGGATGCGTGACAGCCGCGCCAAAGCAAGCTGTGGCGCGGGTTTGCCGTCGATCCGCGTGGTCCGCGAAGCAGCCCCTTCCGAGAAGGTTTCAAGTTCATGCGTGCGGTCCTGCGCCGCCAGGAGCGCCGTGACCTTCCAACCGAGCGCTTCGGGCTGGCGCGACAGATCCTCGGCCGAGGCCCGGCGCAGACCCCGGCCAGGCGACAGCATCGAGATGGCTTCCAGGACATTGGTCTTGCCCGCGCCGTTCGGCCCGAACAGGGCGACGGACTTGCCATCCGTCTCGATCTCGGCACGGGTGTAGGAGCGAAAATGGGAAAGCGTCACGGCGCTGAGTGCGACTGGGGTCATCAACGCCCCCTCCCTGACCCTCCCCCATGCAGGGGATAGGGGCACGAACGGCAATAGACGGTGATCAAACCCTCAATCGTCGCACTGGCGTTGAGTCAAACGCGCATCGGCATCACGACATAAACCGCCGAGGTGTCGTCGCCCTCGCGCACCAGGGTCGGTGCATTGGCATCCGCGAACATGAACACGGCGTTCTCGCGGTCGACCTGGCTGGCGATCTCGAGCAGATATTTCGCGTTGAAGCCGATCTCCATCCCGTCATCGCCATAGGCGACGACCAGTTCCTCGGCTGCGGAGCCTGCATCAGGCGCGTTTACGCTCAGCGTCAGCTTGTCATGCTCCATCGCCATCTTGACGGCGCGGGATCGCTCCTGACTGACGGTGGCCACCCGGTCGACGGCCGAGGCAAACTCGGATGCATCCACTTCCAACCGCCGCTGATTGCCGGTCGGGATGACGCGGGAATAATCCGGAAAGGCGCCGTCAATCACCTTGGAGGTCAGCACCAGCCCAGGCACCGTGAAGCGGATCTTGGTCTCGGACACCGAAATCGCGATCTCGGTTTCGTCATCGTCCAACAGCTTGCGCAGTTCTCCCACGGTCTTGCGCGGCACGATCACACCGGGTGCGTCGTCGGCACCGTCCGGAAGCTCGGTGTCGATCCGGGCGAGCCTGTGACCATCGGTGGCGACGGCTCGCAGGACCTTGGCGCCATCTTCTTCGGTTACGTGCAGATAGACACCGTTGAGGTAATACCGTGTCTCCTCGGTCGAGACGGCAAACTTCGACTTGTCGAACAGGCGCCGCACGATCGGTGCGGGAACCGCGTACGAACACTGATACTCGGACGACGCCATGACCGGAAAATCCTCGCGCGGCAGCGTCGCCAGCGAGAAGCGCGAGCGCCCGGCCACCACGTCCAGCCGACCGGTAGACGGATCAGCATTCAGGCTGAGTTGCGCGCCATCCGGCAGCTTGCGCACGATCTCATGGAGCATGTGGGCCGAGACGGTCGTCGCACCGGCCTGCTCGATCATCGAAGGAATTTCCTCGATGATCTCGATATCCAGGTCGGTCGCGCGCAACGAGAGCTTATCGCCTTCGCCCTCCAGCAAAACGTTCGCGAGGATCGGGATCGTATTCTTGCGTTCGACAACGCCTTGCGCGCGGCTCATCGCTTTAAGGAGCGCTGCCCGTTCGATCGTGACCTTCATCGCTGTGTTGCCCGTTCCCTGATCGCCTTTTTTCCCCGCTTCGCCACGACGGGACGGCAACACTATACCAAACCGACCGCTGATCAATGCCCAGTGGGCGTCGTGGCGGCTAGATCGTGGGGTTTTTTCAATCCCAGGCGCAGGATGATGCGCACAGGCGCGCCACGGCGGATGACTGTGCGGCCAACCGGATCGCCACCTCACGGTGGGACTTATGACCGGATGCCCCGAATGATCGCACAAGCGGGCCGATATTGAACCAGATCGCACCGGGCTGCCTGTCCCTTATCGATGCCGGCGCAAACCGCTCTCTGCGCTTTGGAGCTCACCAATGCGTGCGCGGATTGCTGTCCGATGCAGGCAGATCAGTGGACGACGAGCGTTTTGCGACCGGTGCAGCACCTCATCCCAGAGAGAGAAAACCCTGAATGATGAACGCGTTCGCGAGATCGACGAAGAAGGCGGAGACAAGGGGCAGAATGATGAAGGCCAGTGGCGCTGGGCCATAGCGCTTGGTGACCGCCGTCATGTTGGCGATGGCGGTCGGGGTCGCGCCCAGCGCGAAGCCGCCGAACCCCGCACCAAGAACAGCAGCGCGATATGTGCCGCCCATCGCAGGGAACAGCACGAAGATGCAGAACGCCAGCGTCAGGATGACTTGCAGGCCCAGCACGGCAAACAACGGTCCGGCCAGATCCGCCAGGGTCCAGAGCTGCATGCTCATGAGCGACATCGACAGAAAGACGCTGAGCGAGAATTCCGAGATCAGCGCGAGCACCGGCGTGCCCGTGATGATCGGCGCATTTGGGAACAGCCGCGGCTGCACGTTGGCGATCAGGATCCCGATGATCAGGCAGGGCACGAACAGCGGCAGGCGCAATCCAGCCTCGACGATCCACGTGTTGGCGGCATAGCCGATAATGATCGCAATGTGGATCGTCACCATCGCACGCATGAAGCCGATGTAGTCCAGGTCCGCGAGCTTGCGGGAGCCGTGCTCGACACCCACGATTGGTTCGGCGTTTTCGTCGCGTGGCTCCAGCTTATAGCGGTTGACCAGAAAGCGCGCTATCGGACCGCCAACCAGGGCAGCCAGCACCAGGCCCAGCGTCGCCGCAGCGATCCCCATCTCGACAGCGCCTGTCACGCCATAGGTCTCGGCAATCTCCGGCCCCCAGGCAATCGCAGTTCCGTGCCCGCCGATCAGGGCCGCCGATCCGACAAGCACAGAAGCCTGCGGCGGTAAGCCGAAACTCGTGGCACCAATCAGACCGACCACGTTCTGCAGCACCATGAAAGCAATCGTCAGGACCAACAGGATCGCCAACGGACGCCCGCCCCGCTTCAGGTCAGCAAGCCGCGCGTTCAGGCCGATGGTCGTGAAAAAGATCACCAGCAGGGTGTCCCGCGTCTCAAGCTCGAAGACGATCTCGCGCCCGATCAGCAGATATACGGCCCAGACGATCAGGGCAGCCGTCAGGCCACCGGCAACAGGCTCGGGGATGTTGTAATTCCGCAGGAACGCACTTTTCCGCGTCAGATGCGCCCCGACGAAATAGACAATCATGCCAAGGGTGAAGGCGATGAAGTCCGGAACCAGAAGCTCTTGTCCGGTCATAGTGGCCTCACCCGGCTCGGGTCATGTCATGAAGCGAACCGCCGCAGATCTGATCTGCAGCGGTTCATTGGTTAGAACACGCCGCCGCCTTCGAGAATGCGACGCAGGTTCTCGATGTCCTCATCGATCTGAGTGTCGGTCACCCGCAACTCCTCGACCTTGCGCACCGCATGGATCACCGTCGTGTGGTCACGTCCGCCGAAACCGCGTCCGATTTCCGGGAGTGACTTCGACGTCAGCGACTTGCACAGGAACATTGCGATCTGGCGCGGACGCGCGACCGAACGCGCCCGGCGGGGCGAGATGAGATCGTTCATGCGCAGGGAATAGTAGTCCGCAACCCGGCGCTTGATCTCGTCGATGGTTATCTTGCGCTCGGACGATCTCAGCAGATCAGCGAGGCACTCCTGCACCATGTCCAGATTGACCGGCCGGTTCACCAACGTGGCAAACGCAAAGATGCGCGTCAGAGCACCCTCGAGAACGCGCACATTCGACGAGATCCGGTGCGCCAGAAACTCCAGCACCTTGTTGTCGAGAGTGACCGAGGCATCCTCGGCCATCATCCGTTCGGCCTTAGATTGCAGAATCCCGAGGCGCAGTTCGTAATCCGTCGGGTGGATGTCGACCACCAGCCCCCATTGAAGGCGCGACGTGATGCGGCTTTGCAACCCGTCGATCTGGTCAGGCGAGCGATCTGCCGAGATTACGATCTGTTTCTTCTGATCGATCAGCGCATTGAAGGTGTGGAAGAATTCCTCTTGCGTGGAATCCTTGCCGGCAATGAACTGCACATCGTCGATCATCAGCACATCGACCGCGCGGAACTGCTGCTTGAACGTGATCGTGTCACGGAACCGCAAGGCCTGAACGAAGCGGTACATGAACTGTTCGGCACTGAGATACAGCACCTTGCAGGTCGGACGCGTGTCGCGAATCCGGTGGGCGATTGCATGCATCAGGTGGGTTTTGCCGAGCCCCACGCCGCCATACAGAAACACCGGGTTGAACGTCGCATCGCAAGTATCAGCGACCCGACGCGCAGCAGCATGCGCGAGTTCGTTCGGTTTGCCGACGACGAAGCTGTCGAAGCTGAACCGTGGATCCAGCGGTGCCGATGGCAGGCCGGGAACCGGCGGCTGTTCGGCGCGTTCGATCTCGGGAAGCTCTGATATGTCCTCAGAGGCTTCGGCTACCGTCACGCTGATCCGCCGCACCGCTGCACCGCTCGCCTGAAACAAGCGCATCAACTGCAAGCCATAGTTCCGCTCGACCCAATCCGCACTGAACGCCGTCTGCGCTTCCAGCACGACCAGATCACCCTGCAATGCCTGAATTTTCAACGCCGACAGCCATTTCTTGACCGCGTCCGCGCCCAACTCACCTTCAGCAGCACGCAATACCTTTATCCAAAGCGCACCGTACAGGTCGCCTCCCCCCGCGCTATCGTCCCCCGACATTCTTTCTCCAAGTGGTCTTGTCATCATGCCCAGTTTATCCATTGCCTGACTGCGCTCCCCCGCGCGCGCAGAATCAGGATTGGCGCCACGGCAGTCCGTGAGCTTTCCAACCATTGATCGTTCCCCGATGGCCGTCAGCATCCAGATCGCCTTCGAACCCCTCTGCGACATTCGTGCAATGCGAGACGTGCCCCGAGCCTTGCATCACGTGCGCGACGGTCTGTGCCGCCGACATCGAACGCGCTCCGGACCGGCAGATAAAGAATATCCGGCCCGGCAGATTGCCGCCCGCTTCGTCCAGAAGCTGCTCCACGAAATGCGCGTTCGGCGCCATCGTCGGAAACATGACCCATTCGATGGGCCAGAGCGGTTTACCAATCCCTGACAGATCCGGCAGACCTACGAACGACCATTCGGCCTTCGTGCGCACATCCACCATTGCTGCAGAGTCCAACTGATTCAACAGAGCCCAGGCCTGTTCTGGCGGCGCCTCATCGACGATCGATGATTGGTGCGCCGTCATACATTCCTCCGCTGCCGTCTCGTTGGATGTCCAGTGCTACTTGGCGCACTAGATTCGGCTCAAGAAATATCAGACCCGACTTTGCAAATAATTCCATTTGCAAAATCGAAATGCGCACACACAAAAGGCGAAGTGTCCCAAGAAGATCCACCGCAAAGTCAAAGAAAGACTTTGGCTATAGTTTAAGCGCTCTCTAGCGAAACTGTGTGTGGTGGAATGGAGCAGAGTTTCGCCGAGAATCACGACGAGAACAACGGGAAGAAACCGTGAACATGACGATTTCGTTAATTTAATGTTACCATAATGCACTATGATGCGCCCGAGGGTCGGGCGCTTCAGAAACGTCGTGCTGAAGAGAGTCTTAAGGCTCAGGCGCCCATCGATTTAATGCGATGGTTCAACCGCGAGATTTTGCGTGCCGCGGTGTTGCGATGCATGATGCCTTTGGATGCCCCGCGCATGATCTCTGGCTGGGCAGACTTGAACGCCTCGCGCGCTGCTGCCTGATCGCCGGATGCGATTGCTTCTTCGACCTTGCGCACATAGGTGCGCACGCGCGACCGGCGCGACTGGTTCACAGCCGTGCGGCGCATGATCTGACGGACACGCTTCTTTGCCTGTGGCGAATTTGCCATGCTCAGTTGTTTCCTCTGAAAAAGACGAGCGGCGGACTTACCGGATTCGGTTTTTCAGGTCAACGCCCGTTTGCGCAACCCGATCAAAGCGCCCCGATCAAAGCCCCTTGAACTTCGCCGAGCGCTTCTCGACGAACGCGGCCATGCCCTCTTTCTGGTCCTGTGTCGCGAACAGCGCATTGAAGATCCGCCGCTCGTAGCGGATGCCTTCGGCCAGTGTCGTCTCGTAGGACCGGTTGACCGCTTCCTTCGCGGCCATGACCGCAAGCGGAGACTTCTCGGCGATCTTCGCCGCCGTCTTCACCGCCTCGTCAACCAGATTGTCCGCCGGGACGACCCGGCTGACCAGACCGCTGCGTTCGGCCTCGTCGGCATCCATCATACGACCCGTCAGGTTCATCTCCATGGCCTTGGATTTGCCGACGAACCGCGTCAGGCGCTGCGTGCCACCGATGCCCGGGATGACGCCCAGATTGATCTCCGGCTGGCCGAACTTCGCCGTGTCGGCGGCCAGAATGAAGTCGCATGCCATTGCAAGCTCACAACCACCGCCCAGCGCATAGCCCGCCACCGCGGCGATGATCGGTTTGCGCGTGTTCTCGATCGTCTGCATCTGCGAGCCGAACATGTTCTCCTTGAACACGTCGACAAAGCTCTTTGGTTGCATCTCGGTGATGTCCGCACCCGCGGCAAAGGCCTTCTCGTTGCCGGTCAGGACAATCGCCCCGATCCGGTCGTCGGCATCGAACTTCTCGAGAGCGCTGGCCAGTTCGTTCAGCAACTGCGTGTTCAGTGCATTCAGCGCTTTTGGCCGGTCGAACCGGATCAGCCCGACATGCTCGCGCGTCTCGCACTCGATGCAGGTGTAAGCCATGGGTCCGCGCCCTCCGTATCGTCCCCGAGTCGTCGGGCAGTCTAGCCAGCACGGTGCCTGCGTCGAGTCATCTCTGGCATTTCGGACAATAGAAGGTCGACCGTCCAGACTGCACGATCCGCCGGATCTCGCCGACGCAATCGCCCGTGACGCAGGGCTTTTCCTCGCGGTCATAGACCTTGAAGGCATGCTGAAAGTACCCAAGCTCGCCATCTGCCTTGCGATAATCCCGCAGACTGGACCCACCCGCCTCGATCGCTTCGCCCAGCGTGGCCACGATCTCGCGCGCCAGAACTGCGACCCGCTTGGCCGAGATCGAGCCTGCCATCCGCGTCGGATGAATTCCCGAGCGAAAGAGAGTCTCGCAAACATAGATGTTCCCAAGCCCCGCGACCGTCTTCTGATCGAGAAGTGCTGCTTTGACCGGCGTCATCCGTCCCGCGAACGCCACCTCCAGCACCGCTGCGTTGAAGTCGTTGCCAAGTGGCTCGGGCCCAAGTGTTGCGAGTTGCGGATGTTCCGAAAGCGTCGCCGTCGGCCAGAGGTCCATCGCACCGAACCGGCGCGCATCATTATACGTGATCCGAGCGCCCGCATCGGTTGTCACCACGACATGGTCGTGCTTTTGGGGTGTCGCGCGGTCATGGTGCAGGTCTGCCGTCTCGGCCCCGTCGATCAGCATCTTTCCGGACATTCCCAGATGTACCATCCAGGTCTCCGGCACTTCGGCCCCGGCCTCAAGATCGATCAGGATCCACTTCGATCGCCGCCGCAATCGCATCACCCGCCGTCCGGTCAGGCGCTCGGCGAACCGCTCGGGCAACGGCCAGCGCAAATCCGGACGCCGCTGGACCACATCGGCCAGCACATGGCCATCCAGCACCGGCTCAAGACCCCGCCGCACGGTTTCGACCTCGGGCAGTTCGGGCACAAAATCCTCCTGGAAACTGAAACATTTGCGCGGATCCGCACACGCGCAGTGACATCACCTGACGGCTGCGTGAGGGATCTTTCACGCCCCTTCCGGCGGCGCAAGCCCCTTCTAACTGAGCCTGAACAAGACAGCCACCGGAGAGACACCATGACCTTCATCGCCGCCACCCCGACCCGCCAGAACACCTGGCCCGCCATTGATGCCTATCTGATCGCCACCATCCTGTTTGCGGGTGCTGCCGCCACTGTGGCATTCGACCTGTTCGGTCAATTCATAAGCCCGCTTCTGAAAGATGTCGCCGCGCCCTATCTGGGCGCCAAGCTGGCCCCGGTGCCCCTGGCACAATCCGTGATGGCCAAGCTGACAGGCATCCCTGGCAAGGAACTGCGCGCGCTCGGCCTGCCTTATGGGTTGCACATCCTGACCGGCCTTATCGCATACCCGCTGGGCTGGCTGCTTGTCGTCCGCCCGATCTGGCAACGTGTTGCCGGGGGCCTGCACTGGGCGATCCCGGCCACCGCTTACGGCATCGCGCTCTGGGTCTTCGCACTCTATTTCATGGCGCATCTGATCGCCGGGAACCCGCCTTTCCTGGGCTTTGGCGGCATCACCTGGGTCGCACTCTGGGGCCACATTGTCTTCGCCCTGGTCGCTGCGGGCGTCATCGAGAAGCGCCTGTTCCATCACTAAGGGGCGCCACAAGCACTGACATTCTGGCCCATGGCGGAAACGCCGTGGGCACGCTATTTAGCGGGTCATGAACGACAGGCCCACAGAAGACCACACCACCCATTTCGGGTACGAGACGATCCCCGAGGCCGAGAAGGCAGACCGCGTGCACGGCGTGTTTTCCTCGGTTGCCGGACGCTACGACCTGATGAACGACCTGATGTCGGCGGGCGTGCACCGGCTCTGGAAGGATGCCGTGATCGACTGGATGGCGCCGCGTCCGGGCATGCACCTGCTCGACGTGGCAGGCGGAACCGGGGACATCGCGTTCCGCTTCCTCGACCGCTTGCGCGGCGATGGACAAGTCACCGTCTGCGACATGACCCAGGCCATGCTGGACGAAGGCGCAGCGCGTGCCGAGAAGCGTGGCCTGTTCACGGTCGACTGGGTCTGCGGCGATGCCATGGCACTGCCGTTCGATGACAGCAGTTTCGATGCCTACACCATCGCCTTCGGCATCCGGAACGTGACGCGGATCGAGGACGCCCTGTCCGAAGCTTACCGCGTGCTCAAGCCCGGCGGGCGGCTGCTGGTGCTCGAGTTCAGCCAGATCCCCGCACCTGCCCTGCAATGGGCGTATGACCGTTACTCCTTCAACATCATCCCGCCGCTGGGTCAGGCAATCACCGGCGACCGCGACAGCTATCAGTATCTGGTGGAATCGATCCGTCGCTTCCCCGACCAGGACAGCTTCGCCGCAATGATCCGAACCGCCGGGTTCTCGCAGGTCAAGTACCGGAACATGTCGCTGGGTGTAGTCGCTTTGCACTCGGGCTGGCGCCTGTGAGCCTGATCCAGGCCCCGTCGCACCTCTGGCGACTGCTCAGAACCGGGGCCACGTTCGAGCGCACGGGCGCAATGACCGAGATTCTGGACGCGTTCGCCATCTCCGGTTGGCAGCGCTTTGCCGTCCGCGCGTTCGCATGGCCATTCGGCGTCTTCGGCAGGCCGGGCGATCCCTCGCTGCCGCCTGTCGCGCGCGCGCTTCAGGCCATGGGACCGGCCTATGTGAAGTTCGGGCAGATCCTGTCGACCCGGCGTGACATCGTCGGCGACGACCTCGTCGCGCAGTTGCGATACCTGCAGGACCGCTTACCGCCCTTCCCGGTCGAGGAAGCGCGCGCCGAGATCTTCGCCGAACTTGGCCCGCGCGCCTGGGAACTGCTGGACGACCTCAGCGAGCCGGTCGCCGCAGCCTCCATCGCCCAGGTGCACTCTGCCATCTGGCGCCCGACCGGCGAAAAGGTCGCCGTCAAGATCCTGCGTCCCGGCGTGCGCACGCAGTTCCGCCGCGATATCGGAGCCTTCCATTTCATCGCTGGGATGATCGAGCGGCTCGTGCCGATGTCGCGCCGCCTGCGGCCCAATGCGATCGTCAGCCACTTCGAGAGCGTCGTGAACGCCGAGCTTGACCTGCGTCTGGAAGCTGCCGCCGCCAGCGAATTCCGCGAGAATACCGCTGACGACGAAAAGATTCACATCCCAGTGGTCAAGTGGGATGCAACCAGCCGCCGGATCCTGATCCTGGAGTGGGTCAGCGGGACGGCGATGGACCCCGGTGAACTAGCAATGGCTGGCCAGGACCTCGCCGGAATTTCCCGGCATGTGCTGCGCACGTTCCTGCGCCACGCACTGCGTGATGGGTTCTTTCATGCCGACATGCATCAGGGCAACTTGCGGATTCGGGATGACGGCACGCTGATCCTGCTGGACTTCGGCATCATGGGCCGGCTCGATCCGATCACGCGGCGTCATTACGCCGAGATCCTGTACGGCTTCCTCAGCCGGAACTATCGCCGCGTAGCCGAGGTGCACTTCGAGGCGGGCTATATCCCCCCCGACCGTGACGTCGAGGAGTTTGCCCAGGCCCTGCGCGCGATCGGCGAGCCGATCTTCGGTCAGGACGCGTCGCAGATCTCGATGGCCCGGGTGCTGGCCTATCTGCTCGAGACGACCGAGCGTTTCGGGATGGCCACCCGCACCGAACTGATCCTGCTTCAGCGCACGATGGTGGTGGTCGAAGGCGTTGCCCGGACGCTCGACCCGCAAGCGAATATCTTCGAGGCCGCAAAGCCGGTGGTCGAAGACTACATCCGCAAGAACCTTGGCCCAGCCTCGGTCCTGGAGAACACGCGCGAGACTGCCGAGATCCTGATCCGCCTTGGCCCCCGCCTGCCCGGTTTGGCGCGCGAACTGCTCATGCTGGCCGAGGAGACGCGGACCCGCCGCAGTCAGTTTGAAACCGAGTCGCCGAATGCGGGTTACTCGATATGGACGGTGATCCTGTCAGCACTGCTGGGGGCTGGGATCGTGTTCCTCGTGCTGTTGCTGCCCTGAAGCCTCGGTCGCAAACGCAGTCGCAACAAGAGCGTTCGCCAACCCGTTCCAAAAAACTGGCGGCGCTCTGTGGTTTCAATGGTCCGGTTTCAAACGACACACGCACGCAGCGTCTTCGTGGTCACCAGAAAGAACCGCACCCCGGTGAGCCACCGGGGTGCGGCACTTATTGATTTACACCCAACACTGGGCCGGGCGATCAGCCGGAGCAGCCGCCAAGCGAGATCTGGTCCGACAGGAACGCATCAAGCGTGAAGTCGAACACATCGCCCTGCGCCAGCGTCCGGTCGGCTGCCGACACGTCGTCGGAGAGGCGGCGGAACTGATCGGCGTTGCCATCATTGTTGATGTCCAAACCGATAATGACATCGATCTCGCCTTCCAGGATCCCGGTCGGGCCGAAGTCGAAGCCATCGGCCACAGGCGTCAGCGAGTCGAAATCGACATCGGGAACAGTCGTACCATCGACCGTGATCTCGAAGCTGACCAGATCCCCAGCGCTGGATACGATCGGCGTGTCTTCGATGAAGTTCTCCAGGGCAAAGTCACCGCCAGTATCGACATCGGCGGCACCGTCGCTGTCGATCCCCGCAAGATTGTCGGCATTCACAGTTGCGCCGTCCGGGATCACCAGAATGTCGACATCGGCAAGCGCAGGCGCCGCAGTCAGATCGCTGAAGGCTCCGGGCACATCGGCACTGACGAACTCGAACGTTCCGCCCTGCCCCTCGACCGTGGCCTCCGAGGCCACCATCGCGATGACCTTGTTCTGCTCGATCCCGGTACTCGCCGAGAAGACGCCGTTGGCGATGTCGAACGCCTCCTCGAAATCGATCGTGAAGTCGAGCGAGTCGTAGCTGCTGACCAGCGAGTTGTAGATCGCCTGCTGGACCGCGATATCCCCGTTCGCCTGATCGGTTGCGATTGCCGTCTTCAGAACGCCCGCCTGGAACGTGATGAAGGACGGAGAGTCCGGAAGCTGGTTGAAACCCGACGGGATCAACGTGATCAGGTCCGTGTCCTGCAGTGTCAAAGCCAGATCCGAGGTCTTTGACAGCATCTGGTCCACAGCCGTGCCGAAGTTCCCGTCATTGTCAAAGTCGTCGACGGGGAACGCGTTGGCGATGCTCACGGCATCCTGCGACGTGTCAAAGACAACGGCAACGTGCCGGTCACCCGACCCTGTGCTGCCGATGAACCCGCTGACATCCGCCGTCGGCTGACCCTCTCCTTCTATGGTGACCTCGACCTCGGCGGTATCGGTCAGACCGTTACCATCGGTAATCGTATAGGTCAGCGTGACCGTGTCGGTCTCTCCATCGTTCAACTCGACAAAGCTGTTCAGCGGATCGAAGGCAAAGTTCACATCGCCCGACGCGGCGACGATCACGTTGCCCTCGCGTCCATCCGTCGATGTGACGCTGAAAGCGGTCCCAGCGGACACACCGTTCGCGGACAGGATCTCGATCGTGTCGCCATCCGGGTCGCTGTCATTGGCCAGGATGTTTTCGACCAGCACCTCGTCTTCGCCAGTCGTGAACGCATCATCGATGGCGTCCGGCGCTGCATTCGGAATGAACAGGCCCGCATCGACGTCCTGAACGTCCTCGCCACCCGCGACAGAGAACACATCCGTTGACAGAACGTCGATCATCGCAACGCCAACGGGCACAGTCAGCGGATCCGCCTGGTTGGCGACATCCGATGCCGCCGGATCGTCGGAACGCCCGTCCCCATCCAGATCCGCGCCCTGTTCGACGTAATCCTTGCCGCCCAGCACCTGGAAACCGACGCGGTAGTCGCCCGCAGGCACATCCGCGAACGCGTAGCTGCCATCGGCACCCGTCTGGGTGAAGATCGTCTCGCCCGCATCGTCCGTCGCCACCGACCCGTCGGCATTGAGCAGAACGACCAGAAGCTGCACGACAGCAGTGTCGCCGGTATCGTCGACGAAATTGCCATTGACGTCGCAGAATGCACGGCCCGCAATCGTACCGGTCTCGAGGACGTCCTTCACCTCGATCTGCAGGGGCTTCTCGACGAACTTCGCCTCGCCGGGGCTGGCGAATTTCAGATCGTCAATCGCCCCGGAACTCGGAAGGTTGACCTTCATGGTCGTGACACCGGCCGTGTCCCCAAGATCGATGGTCTGGAGCTTGCCGTCCTTGATACTCGGTATCTCGAACGACGCGATCAGCTGGCCCTGGTCATCGAACAGGTCGATAGTGCCGCCCTTTTCCTCGGTATCGAGCAGGACGATCGACTTCACCGTGGACGGTTGATCGAATACGGCCATGAGTGTGCCGCCATCGCCCTCGTCATCGGGGTCCGAGCTGTCGCCGTCCTCCGAGATGATCAGGACGTTGCCCTGGGCCTTCTGCTTCAGATCCTTGTCACCGCCGGTGGGCTTCTCGGCATCGAAGATCATCGCATCGTCGAACACACCATCGGTGTCCTCGGACCGGATCGCCGTAAGCGTCACGCCGTCCAGGACAAGCGTGCCTCCGTCGCCTGCGTTCAGGGTCGTACCATCGGCCAGGGTCTCGAAGTCGATGTGAACGTCCACAAGCTCCGGCTTGGTCGAGGTCGCCCGAACGACAACATCGTAGAAGTTGTCACCGCCCTGATCCTGCGGGTTTTCGAAGTCCGGTGCATCGATGAAGCTGACTTCCCCGGTCTGGGCATCGACGGTGAACAGCGCTGCGTCCGCGCCGCCGACAATCGAGTATTCGAGATCCGGTTCCGAAACCGTGCCGCCCGGCGCGCCAAAGACCGTGCCATCCTCGGTCGTCGCTGCGGCGATGGTGACCGAGCCGAACGTATCGCCAATCGCCAGGGGCGCCGAGCACGACGTGTGCAGATCGATCACCTGGAAGGGTTGCGCGCTGCCCGGCTCGTCATAGATCTCGATGACCGTTTCGGAGTCGAACTTGTCGCCATCGTTGTCGAACGAGAAACTCTCGCCAGAGACGATGGTGCCCTCGAACAACGGATCGTCGTTCTTGCCGAGCACACGAATGAAGACCGTGCCGTCATCATCGACGCCGTTGGTCGTCAGGTCATGCTTGCCCTTGGTATCGGCGACGGCCTGCTCGATCGTGTCGCCAAACGTATAGGTCAGCGTCAGTTCGATCGGCTTCCCGTTGTCGTCCTTGACCGCGCAAAGATCGGTGCCGATATCCTGCGGCGGACACGCGACCTCGAGGTCGAGATCGACGACAAAGGTCGTGTTCTCGTCGACGCAGAGAGGTACTTCCTTCAGCCCTGCGTCCACATCGACGACTGTGCCCCTTACCACCGTGACAACGTCCGAAAGGCCGTTGGCATCGATGTCCGAGTCGATGGCATCGTCAGAGCCGACATTCTGAAACGTCGGCGCAAACCCAACCGGAGCGTCGACCGAAACGCGGTAATCGCCCTCGGGCACGTTCTCGAAGCTGTAATTGCCGTTGGCGTCCGTGACGGTGGTGATCGGCGCACCGGCGCTGTCGAGCACAGGATTGCCATCGGTATCCAGCAGCGAAACCGTGACACCTTCCTTCGGCGGTTCGGCCGTCGTGACAGTCTTGTCCTGGCCTTCCAGCGTGATGTTGTCCACCCGGACGAACTCGCCATGGTCACCATCGACCCAGAGCTTGATTTCCTCGCCGTGCTCGATCGGCACGTCCTTGATCACGAACTCAGAAAAGCCGCCGTTGTTGCTGCCGCGGCCATCGCTGTCGCGATCCAGTCTGACGACCTCGACCAGTTCGCCACCGACCTTGAGGAAAATCTTGCTCTGACCGTCGCTTTCGTCCTGGATCCGCAGCGTGACGTCATAGACACCCGTCTTGCCGTCAAAATCGCTCCGCAGGCTGCCGTCCCCGCCGATTTTCTTCAAACGGGCGAGTTGGCCGCCGGATGCGTGCGCGCCGTGAACAGTCTCGAAGCCATACTTGTGCATGTCTTCGGCTTCAATGACATAGTCATGGCCTGGAACGACGTCGATCGAACCGTTTGTTCCGTCGCAATCGACATCGCAGAACACAGTGCCGCTAATCGTGCCCGTATCGCTTTCTTTCACGCCAGCGTCGATATTCTTAACGACCTCATGACCGGCTATCGTGATCGGTTGCGTCAGGCCATTCGCATCGGCATCGGAGTCGATTTTGTCGTCCGCTCCGGCATCCTGATCTGTGAAACTCTTTCCGTCCACCTGCGGGAAACGCACCTGATACGTGCCGGGAGGCACATCGAACTGATAATTGCCCGCAGCGTCCGTCCGGGTGACCTGGACGACGTTGCCAGAGAGATCGAGAAGTTCAATCCGAGCGTGGGCAATACCCGCTTCGGTCGCGCCCTGATCATCCAGCTCGGTGCCATCGCAATTGTCGTCGTTGAAGAAACGGCCTTTGATCCAGCCAGCCTCATCGCCGCCGCCGCCCGAGCCGCTGCCGGACGACGAGCCGCTGCTTGATCCCGAGCCACTGCCAGAACCTGAACCGCTGCCAGAGCCAGAGCCGCTTCCCGAGCCCGAGCCACTGCCAGAACCTGAGCCGCTGCCAGAGCCAGCGCCGCTTCCAGAGCCCGAGCCGCTTCCAGAGCCACTCCCGTACCCTGATCCGCTGCTCGAACCGGAACCGCTCCCGTATCCCGAGCCAGACCCGCTACCCGATCCATAGTGCTGGCTCGCACCCGAACCGCTGCCCGCGCCGTCTTCCCATCCCGAACCTGAACCTGAACCTGATCCCGAGCCCATATCATTCTCCTATTCGTAAATATCGAAATCGGGGCAGAGATTGCCCCATTTCCGCCGAAATTAAACTCTCCAACGATCGGGTTCAAAGGAAAACGCCTCAGTGATCGAAAATAGGCTGCTTCATTCTAAAACCACACAAGTAATAACCATCACATCAACCATTGCGAGCAACTAGGTTACCGGCGGACGCCAATTGCCTGCAAGATGATAATAGTGCTTCGCATTATTGATTTGCAAAATGCGAACATTTTTTCAGTAAGGTAAATCACTGCGAAGGTGATTCGTGCGTCACAGCTCCAAGAATCGCATCTCCATCGCGGCGAAAAAGGCTTCTAGATTACGAGTTTCGACCGCCGAGCCCGCCCATCTCGCACCGGTCTGACACAATCTTGCCACATACTCCGGCGCAGATCCAACCCTGTCTTTCCGCAGGCACTTTTGGGCGTCAGACCAACAGCCATTCTCGCGGAACTTCTTGAGGATCAATTCCAAGCGAAAGCAGCAATGCAGGCAACCTGCAACGCGCACGTAATCCTGCGTATCCTGAAGCGATCGTTTCCCGCTGAAGGTTTGCAAGTAGCGGTCCAGCAGCTTCTCTTCGGTGTCTGGTGAGTGCGACATGTACTCGTCCGCAAACAGGCAGACCAGATCGTCAGCCAGATTCCGCCGCCCCGCGCGATCCCAATCGATCCATGTGATCGCACCGCCCGCGCCGACGATCGCATTGGCAGGCCTTGAATCGAACTTGATGGCCGCATCGTCCAGGACGGCCAACCTCTCAGCGATCGCTTCGTGGTCCAGATCAGGCTTTGGGATACCCAGCTTTTCGGCCAGCGACAGAGGGAGGCGTGTGCGATGGAGCCGGGCTTCTCTCGATCCACCGATCTCGGTCAATTCGTCCGACAACCCGGCGAGTTGCAGAGCTTTGTGAGCGCTCGCGAGCGATCGAAGCGCACTGTTCAGCAGAGTGAAGCGCTCCGCTTCGGTCGCGTCGGCCAGCGCTTCGGACATCCGTTGCGATCCCACATCGGATTGCAGAAAGAAGCCTTCTTCTACCCCAACCACCTGCGGGCACGAGGCACCATACTTCTTCAGCGCCCATAGGATCTTCAACTCCTGGGTCGATTGCGACGATCGACGGCGCGCGGTGGCGAACACCGTTTCGCCATTGGACAGCAACAACCTGATCGTACTCCGCGACTTGCCTCCGGGAAACTCGGCCGCCTCGATCGTGGCACCCGTCAAGGACTCCACCCGTGTTCGGAACACCGGATCGTCTGGATCAACCTTCACGTCTCTTGTCATGTTTGCAACTTCGACAGCAACGATCGTTTAGCCATCTGGCAATACATCGCAGCCGTCACCAGGTGTCACGCCAAACGGACGATTTCGGTGCACGAATGTCGGCGTCGTCCAAGCGCTGCTCAGACCGACACGACGAATGCGCTATAATCCTGCGAGACCGCGTGGACTGCCGCTGCAAGCAGTTTCAGCCCCGCCTCTGGTGTCGCGAGCGCTGAATGTGACCCGACCCGACCGTCCGGAAACGTCGCGCGATGCGCGTCGGGCGGTCCATGTCTGTCGCCTGCGTGAGCCTTGACGAATGCCGCATCGATCGGCCGAGGCGGCTCATCGGCCATCGGATGATGAACCCTGCGGCGCGTCGCCTGCGTGATCGCAACCTCGGATGGTGTGGCGTGCATCCCCTCCCAATCTCCGTAAAGCTCACGCCGGATCGCGTTGACCTCGGCGAAATCCCACCAGCTTCGGATCCGCATTCCCGGGCGCCCTTCGGCGATCCGGTGCAGCGGCTCCAGATTGGCACCATGTCCGTTCACGACGTAGACCCGGCGAAACCCTTGGCTGGTCAGACCGTCGACGATCTGTGTGACCAAGGCGGAGAAAAGCTCGACCGAAATCGAGATGGTCCCCGGGAAGAGCATGTTGAACGGTGCAGGCGTCCATCCCAGAGCGGGCGCCACCAGCGCACCGGACTGCTCTCCCGCGCGGGTCGCGATCTCCTCTGCACAGATCGTCTCGGTACCGATCAGCCCGATTGGCCCATGCTGCTCCGTCGCGCCGACCGGCAGGATGATCCCGTCCGAGCGCTCAAGATACGCCTCGACCTCGAGCCACGTCGCGTGCGCAAGCTGCATCAGGCGCCCGTCGCAAGGAACGCGTCCAACCGTGGCCGGTATTCGGCCAGCTCCTGCGCCACCGGCGGCAAGACTTCGATCTGGCGGCGATAGCTCAGGACCGTGTTCGGCCACGTGATGTCAAACCCCATCAGCGGCGCCAGCTTGTCCAGCCAGGCAAAGCTGATCGGATACCCACACTCCGCCAGCGTCAGGTTCTGTCCCGCCGTTGGGTCGGTGTCGATCAGCCCCGCCAGGTGCACAAGCCTTGCGTTCAGATCCTCGGCGCGGTCCCTGACAAAGCCGAAGGGCGCGTCCTCCCGCCCCGGCAGGTAGGGGAACAGCATCCGCAACACCGGCTCAAACCGGGTATCGTGAAAACGCGATCTGTCCCGGACCCGCGCCCGGGCACCTGCACCGTCGGGCAACGCCGGGGGGTCCGGATGACACTCTTCCAGATACTCCGCGATCGCCTCGCTGTCGCCAATCAACAGATCGCCGTCGCGCAGTGCAGGCAGGTTCCCGCTGGGAACGACGGTTTTGTATTCGTCCGAGCCATAGCCCCCGGGCGGCGGGATCTCCTCCCAGGTCAGCCCCTTGTGGCGCAACAGGACACGTGTCTTCGCGCAGTAGAGGCTGACCGGAATGGCGTAGAGTTGCAGCACAGCGTCGGGTGGGGCCTAACCCCACCATCCCATCACGTCAGTTCGACAGCTGCCACGCCGTCGCCAGCGCATCGAAGAAGCCACGCTCCCGCTTCAGCGCAATCCAGGTGTTCACATAGTTGATCCACACCTGATCGCCTTGCGGCATCAGCATCGCGATCGGCGTGCGCGCCTTTGGCTCGGTCACCGGCACAACCATCATCTCGGGATATTTTGCGACCAGTTTGTACGCCTCGACGTTCGAGGTGATGTGCGCATCGGCCCGGCCTGCCAGCACTTCCTGAAAATCACGCGCAGGGGCTTCGACGATCTTGTGCTCGGCGTTCGGGAAGAACTGCTTGACCTGCGTCTCCTGCGTCGTGCCCAGCGTCGCTGCCACGATCACACCCGCTTTGTCGAGATCGCTCCAGTCGCTGAACTTGCCCGCGTTGGACTTCAGCGTCAGCGGCACGGTCGCCAGCGAAAAATAGCTGTCCGAATAGCCCGCCACCTTGGCCCGCTTCGGCGCGACCGAGGCCGAGCCGGTGATGTGGTATTTGCCCGCGATCACGCCGTTGACCAGCGTCTTCCAGTCGGTCGGCACAAACTCGACCTCGACGCCCAGATCCTTGGCCAGTTCCGTCATCACATCGATGTCGTACCCCGTATAGGTGTCGGTGGCCGGATCCTTCATGGTCATCGGGTTCCAGTCGCCCGTCGTTCCAACCTTCAGCACCCCGCTCGAGACGATGTCCTGCAGCGCGGACTGGGCCTGCGCGGCACCCGCAGAAAGCAGGCTCATGGCGACCACGGCAGCGGTTGTGATCTGTTTCATCTTGTTCTCCCTCTTGGATAGCTTTCGGCCACCAGACCGGAAACCGCACGCTATGCAAAGGAAAACCATGTGCAGCGCAGCATTTTTCTGCATAGTCGACCCGGGGAGACGCCATGTCCGGCCAGATCATCCAACTTTCAGATGTCGTGAAGCGCTTCGGTGACTTCACCGCTTTGAACGGCGTTTCTATGGATGTCGCCGAGCGCGAGAAAATCGTGGTGTGCGGGCCATCCGGCTCGGGCAAGTCGACCTTGATCCGCTGCATCAACCGGCTCGAAGCGCACGATGCAGGCGAGATTTCTGTGGATGGTGTCGCCCTGACCGACAAGACTGCGGATCAGGTGCGCCGCGAGGTCGGCATGGTCTTCCAGCAGTTCAACCTGTTCCCGCACCTGAGCGTGCTGCGCAACCTGACGCTCGGTCCGATGCGGGTGCGCGGGCTGGATCAGGCCGCAGCCGAGACCAAGGCGATGGAGTATCTCGAACGCGTGCGCATTCCGGAACAGGCCGAGAAACGTCCCGGCCAGCTTTCCGGCGGCCAGCAACAACGTGTGGCGATCGCGCGCGCGCTTTGTATGGAACCGCGAATCATGCTGTTCGACGAACCGACCAGCGCGCTCGATCCCGAGATGATCGCCGAGGTGCTGGACGTGATGGCGGAACTCGCGGACAGCGGGATGACCATGATCGTCGTCACGCACGAGATGGGGTTTGCCAAACGCGTCGCGGACCGGATGGTGTTCATGGACAAGGGTGAAATCGTCGAAACCGCCCCGCCCGAGCAGTTCTTCTCGGCACCCGAGACCGCGCGTTGCCAGACCTTCCTCGACCAGATCCTGGGGCATTGAACGTGGCGGCTCGGAAAAATGCCTCCTCTCTGACGCTTCCCGGCGGCGGGAGGGGACGCGTGTGGCTGGTGCTCGCACTTGGCGGTCTGCTGATACTCGGAGCCTGCGGTCAGAACTTCGGCTGGCATGTGGTCGACCCCACCCTGAAAGGCGGGCGCTCGAACCTCGAATTCCTGATCTCGGGTTTCTGGTACACGATCCTGCTCAGCCTGACCTCGCTGGCGATCTCGATCCCCATGGGGTTGATCATCGGCCTGTGCGGTTTGTCGTCCAACCGCATCCTGTCCGGCTTCAACCGCACCTACGTCGAATTCGTCCGCGCGATACCCCTGCTGGTGCTGATCCTGTGGGTCTACTACGGCCTGCCGGAACTGGACGTGCGGATCTCGCTGTTCTGGTCGGGCGTCATTGCGCTTGCCATCGGAGAAAGCGCCTTTCAGGCCGAAATCTTCCGCGGTGGTATCCAATCGGTCCCCCGCGGCCAGGTCGAGGCGGCAAAGGCGATCTCGCTCTCGCCCACCGACACCATGCGCTACGTGATCCTGCCACAGGCGATCAAACGCATCCTCCCGGCCATGGGCAACCAGTTCATCTATGTGGTCAAGATGTCCTCGCTGGTCTCGATCATCGGTGCGCCCGAGCTGACCCGCAAGGCAAACGAGCTGATCGTCACCGAATACAGGGCGCTTGAAATCTACACGATCCTGGCGCTGGAGTATCTGGCGCTGGTGCTGATCCTCTCCGCCGGTGTACGCTGGCTCGAGCGCCGCATGGGCGCAGACGAGAGGACCGCGAGATGAGCGCTTGGATCAGAATGATCCCCGACGACGAGGCCGACCCGGACCTGACCGAGGCTCTGGCCGGGGCCCGCACGCCGCATGGCACGGTCGACAATGTGCTGCGCGTGCACTCACTGCGCCCGAACACCATGCGCGGGCACATGAAGCTTTACAAAGCCGCGCTGCATGACGAGGCGAACACCCTGCCGATCTGGCTTCAGGAGGCAATCGCATCCTATGTCAGTGTTCTGAACTCCTGCGATTACTCCTTTGCCAACCACTGGGCGAACGCGCGCCACCTGATCGGAAACGAAGGCCGCGCCGATGCGATCGAAGCAGCGCTTCAGGCACGGCGCCTGGGCGATGTCTTCACGGGTCGCGAGCTTGCGTTGATGCGCTATGCCGAAAAGCTGACCCTGACACCCGGCCGGATGGAGGAAAGCGACGTCGCCCTTCTGCGCGGCGCGGGTCTGGACGACGGAGAGATCCTCGAGGCCAATCAGATCATCTGCTACTTCAACTACGTGAACCGATCGATCAACGGGCTCGGCGTCACGACCGATGGCGACATCGTAGGGTATTACACGACAAGCGGGGGAGACGACTCAGATGCCACATGACCGCTGCGCGGACCTGAAAGAAAGCTGACGGCGCCGACATGTCCTATGCCACCGCACGCACACTGGATGCCGACCAGATCCCCGTGATCGACATCGCGCCACTGCGCGACGGCTCGGACCCTGCGGGCGTGGCGCGCGCCTTGTTGGCGGCGAGCCAGGGCTTGGGCTTCATCTACATCACGGGACACGGCATTCCCGAGGCAACGATTGCGGCCGCGCGTTCTGCGGCGTTCGCGTTTTTCCGGTCGCCAGCGGCCGACAAGGAAGACGTCCGCGTCTCTGGTGCCCATCGCGGTTGGCTCGCGCCCGGCGGTGCGAAGATGCAGGACGACACCAAGGCTGATCTGAAGGAAAGCTTCATCTGGGGGATCGAGGCACCCGGTGGCGCCATGCCCGACGATCACCCTTTGCGCGGTGCGAACCGCTGGCCTGCGTCGGTGCCAGGGTTGCAGGCGGTCTCAAACGCCTATTTCGACGCAGCGCACGGTGTCGCGCTCCACCTGATGCAAGGTTTCGCGATTGGGCTGGGACTGGAGTCAGACTTCTTCCTGCGGACGGCGGACCGCCCACTCAGCCGGGCATCCTACGTGTATTATCCCGCGCAACCACCGGACATGGGCGCGGAGCAGTTCGGCGTCGGCCCGCACACCGATTTCGGCGTGCTGACCGTGCTGTGCCAGGATGATGTGGGCGGCTTGCATGTGCAGGACGCGAACGGCGACTGGATCGAGGCACCGCCAATCCCGGGTTCGCTGATCGTCAATGTCGCCGACCTGCTGGCCCGATGGACCGGCGGCACCTTCAAGTCGACACCGCACCGGGTGGTCAACAGTTCAGGCCGCGAACGCCTGTCACTGGTGCTGGCCTGGGATCCGAACCCCGAAACCATGATCGACGCCCGGCACGTCCACGGGCCGGACTTCGACGCGACCGACGACCCGATCACCTGCGGCGACTACCTGCTGTGGCGGTTCGGCAAGGCATTCGCCTATCGCAACCGGAGCGGGCAATGACCGAACTCTGGCACCGGCCCGTCGATCGTCAGGTCAGCCTTGTTGACGGAGACCCGCGCAGCGGTGCCCGAAATCTGCTGCTGAACTGCGCCGGTCTGCTGGCCGGGCAGCGGATCGTGCTTCTCGCGGAAGACCCCGCCTTGGGCTGGTACGATGCCGAGGCATCCGGGATCACGGCAGACGTCGCGCGCGAGATGGGGGGCGATGTCACGGTTCTGCCGGTGGGCGCGCCGGACGCAGCGATACCTCCCGGTGTCGATCGGCTCGCATCACAGGCCGATATCGTCGTATTCTTCGCCCGGATCGGCGATCAGGCTCGCTTCTCGGCGCGGCGCTATCCCGGCATCTGTGTGATGGTTTACGCACGCACGGCCACGGCCTTGGGATCGCCGTTCGGCACACGACCGCACGGCGCAATGCGGGCTCTGAAGAAGGAAATCCATGCCCGTGTGTTCGGAGCACGCCGTCTTCAGGTCAGTTGCCCAAAAGGAACTGAACTGACGGGCCTGATGCCACGGATCGACCCCGAACGCGCCGCCGATGTCACCATCCTGCGCTTCCCGATGTGCGTACCGGCGCCGGTACCCGCGGCGACGTTCTCGGGCCGCGTCGCACTCAGCGGCTGGCTGACCCCGACAGGCTCGCGCGCCTATCATCCCGCATGCCTCAAGCTTGAGCATGACGTGATCGCACTGATCGAGAACGGCCGCATCGCGGGCTTTGACGGACCATCGCGCGCGGTCGAAGCGATCCGCCGCCACTATGACCGCGTGGCAAAGCAGTTCGATCTCGACGCGGATGCCGTCCATTCCTTCCACGCGGGCATCCATGACGGTTGCGTCCACCCATGCGCGGCCGAGGACGATCCGGACCTCTGGTCGAACACGGTCTTCGGCTCACCGCGCTACCTGCATGTCCACACCTGCGGGGCCGAACCGCCCGGCGAGATCTGCTGGATGGTGGAAAACCCGACGGTCTCGGCAGACGGCATCGCGATCTGGTCCAGCGGCACGCTGATCCCGGCGAACTGACCCCGTTTTACCGACGCACAACGCGAAAGCGATTGACCGCAAGGCCTTCGATCTGTCTAACTTCCGCCATCGGAGATGAGAGAAAAAACGAGATGACCGTCTCACTCAGCATCGCCACACTGCGCCGCGCAACGGGGTGCGACCTGGTCGACTGACCCGGAGTGTCGGCGCCTGCGCGCCTGATCCCGCCTTTCCCGCTCCGTTACGGCACTCCACATGACACCTGCTGACAACCTGCGACTCGCCATCGATATCGGCGGCACCTTCACGGACACCGTCCTGATCGACGCAACCCGGCGCGTGCTCGCCACCGCCAAAACCGCGACGACACCAGCGGCCCCGGCGCTGGGTGCGCTGGCCGGGGCCCGCACCGTGCTCGAGACCGCCGAAAAACCGTGGAGCAGCGTGACAGGCTTCATCCACGGCACCACGCTGGCGACCAACGCACTCATCGAACGGCGCGGCGCGCAGGTCGCAACGATCACGACCCAGGGCTTCCGGGATATCCTCGAGATCGCGTACGAGCGCCGCTACAGCCAGTATGCCATCAACCTGGAAAAGCCCGACCTGATCGTCCCGCGCAAACATGCCTTCACGATTGGCGGGCGCATGGATGTGCACGGGCGGGAACTGCACCCGCTGGACGAAGACGCGATGCCCGAATTGGTCGCGACCTTGCGCGGCGCTCAGATCGATGCCGTCGCGATCTGTCTGCTGCACGCCTATGCCAACCCGGCGCACGAGCTTCGCCTGCGTGATCTGCTCGCCGCCAGGATGCCAGAGCTTGTGATCTCGCTCAGTCACGAGGTCAGCCCCGAGGCCCGAGAATTCGACCGCCTCTGCACCACCATTGCAAACGCCTACATCCAGCCGCTGATGGCGTCCTACCTGCAAGACTTCGCCGATCGGTTTGCGGCCGAAGGGCTGACCTGCCCAATCCTGATGATGACGGCGGGCGGCGGCATGACGACGATTGAAACAGCGGCGCGCCTGCCGATCCGCCTGGTCGAATCCGGACCTGCGGGCGGGGCGATCCTGGCCGCCCGCATCGCGGCCGAGGTCGATGCGGATCACGTCCTGTCCTTTGACATGGGTGGTACGACCGCGAAGCTCTGCCTGATTGACGGCCAGCGTCCTCAGACCGCCCGCACCTTCGAGATCGCGCGCGCCGCGCGTTTCGTCAAAGGCTCTGGAATGCCGGTGCGGATCCCGGTTATCGAGATGATCGAGATCGGTGCGGGTGGCGGATCGATCGCCGCCGTGGACCGGCTCGGCCGGCTCACCGTCGGGCCGCACAGCGCAGGGTCCGATCCCGGTCCGGCTGCGTTCTGTAAGGGCGGTGTGCGACCAACGGTGACGGACTCGGACATCACGCTTGGGCTGATCGACCCGGCCCGCTTCGCCGAGGGCCGCTTGCCGATCGACCCGAGCGCCTCGGCAAAAGCGCTGGCGCAAGATGTCGGCACGCCCCTTGGGCTCAAAGCCGACCGCGCCGCATTCGGTGTCTCCGAGATCGTGGACGAGGCCATGGCCAGCGCAGGCCGGATGCACGCCGTTGAGTCGGGCAAGGACCTTGGCCCGCGGCTTATGATTGCTTTCGGCGGGAACGGACCGTTGCACGCCACCCGCGTCGCCCGTCGCGCACAGGTCCGACGTATCCTGATCCCGCGCGATCCGGGCGTCGGCTCCGCCGTTGGCTTCCTGTTTGCGCCGGTATCCTTCGAAATCGTCCGCTCACGTTACGCAACACTGGACACGCTCGACCTCGACGGATTGAACGCGTTCCTCGCCACCATGGCTCAAGAGGCCCGCGAAGTCGTTCACGCAGGCGCACCTTCCGCGCCCCTCAGCACCCGGCGTGTCGCCTTCATGCGCTATCACGGCCAGGGCCACGAGATCGAGATCCCCCTGCCCGACGGTGTGCTAACCGCGACCGACCTCCCCGCACTGAGAGCCGCGTTCGAAACCGAATACCGCCGCCAGTTCCGACGCACGGTGCCCGGCATGACGATCGAGATCCTGAACTGGGCGCTCTCTGTCGCCTCTCCCGCGCCACCGCGCACCGCGCAGGGGTCGATACCTCCCCCATCACCGCGCCGTCCGCTGACCACTCGGCAGATCCTGTGTGATGTCACCGAGAGCTGGCGCGACGCGGGCGTCTTCGACCGGTCCGATCTTTCCCCCGGCGACCAAATCGCCGGACCGGCCCTGATCATCGAGCCGCAGACGACCACGCTCGTCAGCGCCGATTTTGACGCCACCATCGACGCCTCTGGCAACATCTGGTTGACCCGGACCGAGGAGACCGCCGCATGACCGCCGACACCCGACTGCACGTTATGTGGAACCGTCTACTCGCCGTGGTCGAGGAACAGGGTCAGGCCCTGATCCGCGCCGCCTTCAGCCCGATCGTGCGCGAATGCGGCGACATCTCCGCCGGGATCTTCGACGCGCACGGCCGGATGCTCGCGCAGGCCGTCACCGGCACGCCCGGCCATATCAACACGATGGCCGAGGCCGTGAAGACGCTCGCCGCCCGTTTCCCGACGCAGACCATACGCCCCGGCGACATCTATATGACCAACGATCCTTGGATCGCCTCCGGCCATCTCAACGACTTCCTGCTGATGATGCCGGTGTTCCATGCGGGACGCGTGATCGGCTACACGTCCTGCACGTCGCATCTGGTTGACCTGGGCGGGCGCGGCATGGGGCCGGAAGGCGAGGACATTTTCGACGAAGGCCTGCTGATCCCGCCCTGCAAGCTGGTCGACGCGGGCGACGTCAACGCGCTGTTGCTCGACATCGTCAAAGCCAACTCCCGCGAGCCGATTGCCAACGAAGGCGACATCTATGCGTTGATTGCCTGCTGCGAGACCGGTGCCGGGCGACTGGCTGAAATGATGACCGAGTTCGGCTTGGACGATCTGGACACGCTTGCCGACTTCATCATCGACACATCGCGGCGCGGCACGTTGGACGCGATCCGCGACCTGCCACAAGGCACTTGGCAGAACGTGCTGACGGTCGACGGCTACGGCGCGGCGATAGATCTGCACGCCGCTTTGACCATCGCCGAGGACCACGTTCTGCTCGACTTCGACGGGACGGCACCGTGCGTGGCCAAAGGCATCAACGTTCCACTGAATTACGCCACCGCCTATTCGGTGTTCGCGCTCCGCTGCATCATCGGGCCGGACATCCCGAACAACGCGGGCTCGCTCGAACCGTTTCGCGTTACCGCCCCCAAGGGCTGCATCCTGAATGCCCAGCCCCCCGCACCCGTCGCCATGCGCCACACGCTGGGGCAGATGACACCGGATCTCGTCTATGGCTGCCTGTCCCAGGCCATGCCCGACGCCGTACCAGCCGAAGGCGCGTCGTGCATGTACGATCTGCCGCTGCGCCACGCGCCCGAAGCCGCCGACCGGGGCGATACGCAGTTCGCGCTGGAATTGGTGTTCAATGGCGGCACGGGTGCGCGCCCAGGGCTCGACGGGCTTTCGGCCACCGCCTTTCCCAGCGGCGTCTGGGGCAGTCAGATCGAGACGACCGAAGCGGTCGCCCCGGTCCTGTTCCACCACCGCGAACTGCGTCCGGATTCCGGCGGCGGCGGCCGGATGCGCGGCGGGCTGGGCCAGCGGATCGAACTCTCGGCCTCATCGGCGCAGGATCTTATGCTCTTCCTGTCGGTCGAGCGTGTCCAGAACGCGGCACGCGGGCGCCATGGCGGCCTCGACGGCGCGCCAGGACGCATCCGTTTGGGACAGGACGGCCCCGATCTGCCCGGCAAGGGCGAAATCCGCATCCCCGCGGGCGAGACCTTGGTCTTCGAGACCCCCGGCGGTGGCGGTTTCGGCCCACCCGAGGATCGCGATCCGAACGCCCACGCCCGCGACATCGAAGCAGGCCTCGTCACACTGATGGAAACCTCACCATGACCCAATCCCGTGGCCGCGCCCGGCTGGGCGTTCTGGTGCCGTTCACAAATACGAACCTCGAACCCGACCTGGCGTTGATGTGCCCACCCGAAATCTCGGTGCACATAGCGCGCCTCGGCGGATACGATGAGGACGAAATCCCCGACGAAGCCCAGATGCAGGGCCTAGGTGCCTCGGACCTCGACGAACCGCTGCACCTACTGATGGGCGCCAAGCCGGATGTTGTGCTGTACGGGTGCACCTCGGCAACGCTGACCCATGGGCCAGAGTTCGACACCCGTCTCGGCGACCGCATCCGTACTGCCAGCGGGGCCGGGACCGTCACTGCGGCGGGCGCCCTGGTCAACGCGCTGAAGATCCTGGACGTCCGCAAGATCGGCTTCGCCTCACCTTACGTGCCTTCGATCAACGACATGGCCGTGGATTTCCTCGACCGCATGGGCATCCGCACCGTCCAACGCTCCGAAGTGACCGAGACCCTGGACAACACCGGCCAGGGCGCGCTCGACCCCGACGCCGTCTTCCGCCTTGGTCTGGGCGCCGATCACGCCGAGGCCGAGGCGCTGGTCCTGTCCTGCACCGACATGCGCGCGGTCGAGACGATTGCGCGGCTCGAAGATACGACTGGCAAACCGGTCATCACCTCGAACCAGGCGATGCTTTTCCAGGCGCTGCAACACCTGAAGATCCCCGACCCGCTGCCAGGATTTGGCCGCTTGCTCGGGAGCATCGAGCGATGACCAGGGAAGCGCCGAAGATCCTGCTCCACAACGCAGAGACAGACCGCTTGACAAAGGCCCTGAACGCCCGGTTCCCCGATCTCGCATATGCCGAATGCAGAACCTACGAAGACCTGCCCGAAGCGATCGCACAAATGCGCCCTGACGTCGTCTACTCGGTCCGGTTCGCTGGCACTCCGGGCTTCCCGCGTGAGGCTCTGTTCGACCAAGGCGGTCCAAGCTGGATCTCGAACGGCGGTGTCGGCACCGACCATTTCGGCATCTGGGATCCCCGGCGCACCACGGTCACCAACGCCGCCGGGGTCGCCGCCGACATGATGGCCGAATACATCCTGGGCGGATTTCTCCACTTCACGCTCGGCGTGCCCGGTCTGCAAGCGGATCAGGCGACGCGGCGTTGGGACCCGCGCCCGATGCGCCCGCTGAAGGGCCAGACGCTTCTGATCCTTGGCCTTGGCCACACTGGTCGCGCGATCGCCGCGCGCGCCAAGGCCTTCGGCATGACGGTTCTCGGCACCCGCGCCAATCCCAAACCCACGGACCATGTCGACGAGGTCCACGCCGCCAGCGATCTGCCCAACGTGCTGCCCCGCGCCGATTTCATCGCGATCTGCACCCCGTTAATTGACGAGACGCGCCACCTGATTGGCGCCGACGAGATCGCGCGGATGAAGACCGGCGTGATTGTCGGAGATGTCTCACGCGGGACCGTCGTCGATCAGACCGCCCTGCTTGCCGGGCTGCAAGAAGGTCAGATCGGCGGCGCCGTCCTTGATGTGTTCGAAACCGAACCGCTGCCTATTGAAAGCCCGCTTTGGGGTGCGCCAAATGTGCTGATCTCGCCGCACAGTTCTTCGGTCTACGAAGGATGGGAGGATTACTCCTTCACCATGTTCCTCGACAATCTGGACCACTGGATTGCGGGCAAGCGTTTGCAAAACATCGTCGATCCGATGCGGGGATACTGACCCGCCCAGATCCAGCAGTCGCTTAGCGAAACCTCAATACAGGGGCGAAGGTCCGCGCGAACAACGCTACCAGATCCTCCGTACACCCCTGTATGGCGCCGCTCAGTCGCCCCTGATCTGGCTGAGTGTCGCGCGCGGCGTGATCGCTTCGGGATCGATCATCAATTCCAGAACAGCGCCGGTGGCCGACCCCATGGCGCGGTCGAATGCAGAGGCAAAGTCCTCGGTCCGCGTGACCCGTTCGGCGTGATATCCGAACGCCTGCCCAAGCTGCACGAAATCCGGATTGGTGATCGCGGTCCCGGCGGTCCGGTGGGGATATTCGCGCTCCTGATGCATCCGGATCGTGCCGTACATGCCGTTGTTCAGGATCAGCACGATCGGTTGGCAGTCCGACTGCAAAGCTGCCCCCAGTTCCATCCCGGTCATCTGGAAATCACCGTCGCCCGCGAAGCAGACGACCGTGCGGTTCCGGTCATGCGCCTTCGCGGCAACGGCGGCGGGCACGCCTGCGCCCATGGCGCCCGACTGGGGTCCGAGCAGCCGCTGGTTCGGCCCGAAGCGGAACAGCTTGTTGGGCCAGATCGCGAAGTTGCCCGCGCCGTTCGTCAGGATCGCGTCCTGGGGCAGCACGTCGTTCAGGTGCCGCATCACGGCCCCCATGTCCAAGGCACCGGGCTGCGGCGGCAGATCGAAGGTCGTCTCGTACCCGGCGCGGCCCTTCGCCGTCCAGGCGGCGCGGGTCTCGGACGCCGCAAGCGGGGTGCCCGACACCGCTGTCAGGAAGCTTTCGGGATGCGCATGGATCGGAAGAACCGGTTGATAGATCTTGCCAATCTCGCGGTCCGAGGCATGGACATGGATCAGTTTTTGGACCGGATCGGGCGCCGTGAACAGGGCGTAGCCATCGGTTGTCGACTCACCGAACCGGGGGCCAAGCGCCAGGATCACATCGGCCTCGCCGATCATCTGCTTCATGTGCGGCGACATGCCGACACCCGCATCCCCGACATAGTTCGGCGAGTGGTTGTCCATCAGGTCCTGGAACCGGAACACGCAGGAAACGGGCAATCCACTGCCCTCGGCAAATTCCTTGAGAAGGGCGCGGCCGCTGTCGGTCCACCCGCCACCGCCCGCCAGCACCAACGGACGCTGCGCCGTTGCCAGCATCGCCATCGCCTCGTCGACCGCTGCCGGATCGGGGGCCGGACGCGCGACACGGATCGCCATGCCTTTTGCTGCATTCGTTGCGGATGAGATCATGTCCTCGGGCAGCGCTACGACGACCGGACCAGGCCGCCCCGACAGGGCTGTATGGAACGCGCGAGAGACAACTTCGGGCAAGCGTTCGGGATCATCGACCTCGGTCACCCATTTCGCGACCGACCCGAAGAACGCGCGATAATCGATCTCCTGAAATGCCTCCCGGTCGCGCATCCACGTGGCGATCTGCCCGACAAACAGGATCATCGGCGACGAATCCTGCATCGCTGTATGCACACCGATCGAGGCATTGGTCGCCCCAGGCCCGCGCGTCACCATCGCGATACCGGGTTGGCCGGTCAGCTTGCCGTGCGCCTCGGCCATGAAGGCTGCGCCGCCTTCGTGGCGCGTCAGAACCAGCTCGATATCGTTGGCGTCGTGCATCCCGTCGAGCGCCGCCAGATAGCTCTCGCCTGGCACCGCGAAGACGCGCTCGACACCCTGCTCGCGCAGACAGTCCACCAACAGCATTCCGGCATGACGGGCCGTCTCGCTCATATTCGCCTCCCTCTGGTTTGGCGGCATGGGACGGGTCCGGTCATATCAAGTCAACCCACCAGTGTGATGCCAGCGCCGGTCATGGCGAACCACCGACGGCGCGTCTGTTCAGGAAGCCGTTCACAGCACGCGGACAACATGGCTGCCTCTGCGCATACCAAGGGCCGGGCTGACCTTACGCCCAGGCTTGGGAGCAGACCGGCGCCGCATCGTTGCCTGTCGCAGGCGGCAAAGAGTGTTATCGCAGACACGCAATAGCATCTGGTCTGCACCTACTGGATCTGAGCCCGCAATGCCGACCGGACCATCCGATCCAGCGTATCCAGAAACCGCGACCGGTCCTGTTTGGTGAAGCCCTTGCCACCGCCGCCCTGGTTCAGCGGGTTTGCGGCACGCAGATCGGTCATCAGATCCCGCGTCGCGAGCGCATTGCCGACATTGCGTTCGGTCAGGCTCTCGCCATTGTGTTTCAGGACCGCGCCACCGTTCTCGATCACCCGCGCCGCCAAGGGAATATCGCCCGTTACGCAGATGTCGCCGGGCTGGATGCGATCCGCGATCCACATGTCCGCGACATCGGGGCCGTCCGGCACGATCACGGTCTCCACCAATGGATGAGGGTCGGGCCGGATTCCACCATTCGAGACGACAAAAACCTGGAGCTTGTGTCTGTCTGCGACCCTGATCGCTTCGCCCTTCACCGGACAGGCATCGGCATCAATGTAAAGCTTCACCATACGCGCTTGATGCCGCCGGGATCGGTCAGATGCAAGCCGCAGACGGGGACCGAAGATCAGATCTCGATCAGGCCACCGATCAGTGCCTTGGCAAGCGCGTGTTCGCGGGTCGCTGCGTTCAGTTTCGAGCGCGCATTGCGCAGGTGGAACTCGACGGTGCGGTCGCTGATCCCCATCCGTTCGGCAATCCGGTCCGATTTCAGGCCTTGCGCCAGCCATTGCAGACACTCGCGTTCACGGGCCGCCAGAGGATTGCCGTCAGAGACGCCGCAGGGCCGTGGGCGCATCAACTCGTAGATCCGCGTATGCGCCACCACTGCATAGAGGTTCAGCGTTGTTGCAAACTCGTCGAGCCAAAGATCGAACTGGCGTCCATCCCGATCGGTCAGGAAATTGACCGACGCGGCGGGTGCTGCGCGCGACTCGCGAAACGGCACAAAATACGACCCCCGCGCCTTGAAGGACGTCATCTCCTCGAACATCGTCCGTGCCCGGCCCTTCGCCGTGTAGGTCGGGTGGCGTTCGTCGAAGCTCATGTGGATCGGACCGGTTGCCGTACGGACGCGCTGCAATCCGGGATCGATCCGGAAGTAACTCGACCCCTGGTAGTGATCCAACCATTCTCGCGGCATGGTTGAGTGGTTGATGGTGCGCGACGGATCTATGATCGTGCGGTGCGAGAAATAGGCGATGTCCTGCGTCGCCAGTTCGCCGCGCATGGCTGAAATGACCTCATCGGGCGTGGTCGCCCGAGCGGCCTCGTCGATGAACTGCATGTGCATCTCCAAACCTAGGGAAATCCCCAGCTATCCGTGCCGGAACCGTCATGCCACACCGCCCTGACCAGACACAAGACAGGGCGGACACGCCCTTCTCAGGTTGGAACATCACAGCTTCCGCAGCGCGGAAAAATCGGAGGTCATGACCATGTTCTCGTTCAAACACTTCAACCTCGACGCGATCATGCCCGCTCGCGCACCGATCGAGGACTTCGATCTCGACATCGAGATTGACCTGTCTTCGCTGGATACAATCGTGTTCGAACCACAGATCGACACAAGGCTCGCCAACACCTTCGGCGGCGGATCTGCCTCGGCCACAGGCCTCGGCAGTGCCTCGGCCTCGTTCTTTGGCACCGCGTCCGGATCGGGATCTTCGTCGGTTTCCGCTTCGGCCTATGCCTACGTCGCCCCGGACGGCAGCAGCTTCTCCTCGGTCAGTGGATCGGCGTCCGGCGACAGCTTCTTCGGCACGGGCACGGCACAGGCTGGCGGCGATGTCGAGAGCTTCAGCTTCTCGAGCGTGCCTTTCGAACCGATCGCAGTCGATCTTCCAGACCTTGAGCCGATCGTGTTCGATGTTCCGGACTTCGAACCGGTCGCGTTCGACTTCTCGGCGTTCCTGATCTGAGCGGCGACGGACAACTGGCAGGGTGGCATCTGCCTGACCCTGCCGGTTACCCGTCTGGACCGAAGACACACGGCGCACGCCACACGCTGTTCAAGGGCATGCTTCAGTCACTCACCGAACCCGTGGTCGGTCGACCTTGAAGATCTCTTTGGCTTGTCGGAGGCGCCATCGCGTGGCGAACTCCTATGCCCTTTCCTGGTCGGCAAACGGATCGAGCCAGGCGCATCAGACGCGCAGTCGAAAACCGTTCATCTCAATTCCCACGATCGACGATCTGTACGAGATTCCCCTTGTAGTCACCCTGGAGCGCCGGGTTCTTCGGATCGACGCCACCGTGACGCAAAAGCTTCGCGGCGCGCTGCTTGAACCACCGCAACCGAAGGAAGTCGGGCATACGTGAGTTGGACCGCAATGCCCCCTCCAACGCTGCAAAAATGATTTCGGACCGATAGGCTCCAAAACTCTGAGATGATTGCTGAAAGTACGTATTGCCGTTTACTCGGAGGATCTGGACCGATGGCGGTTCCGAGGCACATCCGACCCCGACCAACCCCTCGACAGGTCTGACCAGCCGCGGCAGTTGAGCCCTGAACAGAGTCCGGTTCGCTCTGTTGAAATCGCGCAACGCATCAACGACGGCCGTCTGCGCCGTCTCATCGCGCATGTAGATTACAACCGTGTCGGCCCGATCGAAAACATTGCCATCAGCATCCCGCAGACCGGGTGCCGCGACCTTGGCTCTGTCCAAACCAGGCACGTCCTTGATCATCGACAAAAGCCGGCGGAAACTTCTGCCGCGCCCCACGGGCTTTAGATTGACATAGACGCGCTGGTTTGTCGGCATGGGTGCCTTGATGAAATGGAAGAACCCGCCAGCAACATACTCCAGATGCATTTGCTCCAGCGTCGAAACACTCAGGTTTGAGTAGGTCGTGTCGCGCTGTAGGTCGACCTGAAATGAGGATAGCTCAAGCTTGGTCATGGCCATCTGCAACGCGAACTGGTTCAAGTCCGGATCACGCGCTTCCTGGGCGGTGAGGTTCTCGGTCACTTGCCCGCCCAATGCGCCAGTGTAATAGCTGTAAATCATTTGGGTGCCGCGATTATTGCCGAATCCGCGAACATTGGCGGGACGTCTCAAATCTCTTTCAGGCAGTCGATTGCCGCGACCGTCCTGTTGTGCCCGACGCATGATCTCCTGACGGTTCCGCCAGGCCCAGTTCAACCACTTTTCCAGATCTTGATTCATCTTCGAAACGCTCCATCCAGCTCATGCCAGCGACGCTCATGCGCCCTTTCACTGGGTAGTCGCGCCGGGACCGGAGACGGTTCAATCAGGCGATGAACAGAATGTGGTCGATGTTCACGGCACCGTGCTTGGTCGACACCGTCGTCCCCTCGATCAACGGCAGCACCTTCAACCTCGAAGGGGTCGAGCGGGACGTGAATGCAAGCCTAAGCTTGTTGTAGCGAGCGCTGGGACAGCAGTTCGGTCGAGACTGTGTTCAACACCACCCTACAGCACATACCGGCTGATATCGGTCGAACGGGCCAGATCGCCCAGATGCTTCTCGACCATGGCAGCGTCCACCGTCACGCTTTCACCCGAACGATCGGGGGCCGTGAAGGACAGATCCTCGAACACGCGCTCGAGCACCGTGTGAAGACGTCGGGCGCCGATGTTCTCGACCTCGGCGTTGACCTCGGCCGCGATCCGCGCGAGTGCCGCGATTCCATCCTCGGAGAACGCGACCTCGACACCTTCGGTGCCCATCAGCGCCGCATACTGGCCAGTCAGCGCATTGGCGGTCTCGGACAGGATCCGGCGGAAGTCTTCCTCGGTCAGAGCGCGCAACTCGACGCGGATCGGCAAACGCCCCTGCAATTCCGGCAGCAGGTCCGACGGCTTGGCAACGTGGAACGCGCCCGAGGCGATGAACAGAATGTGGTCGGTGTTCACAGCACCGTGCTTGGTCGACACCGTCGTCCCCTCGATCAACGGCAGCAGGTCGCGCTGCACGCCTTCGCGTGAGACATCCGCCCCGCGCGTCTCGGCCCGCGCGCACACCTTGTCGATCTCGTCCAGGAAGACGATCCCGTTCTGCTCGACCGCCTCGATGGCCTCGCGCGTGATGACCTCCTGATCGATCAGCTTGTCCGCTTCCTCGTCGATCAAGAGCTTGTAGCTTTCCTTGACCGTGGTCTTCACGGATTTCGTGCGTCCGGAAAACGCCTTGCCGAACAGATCACCCAGGTTCGCCATGCCGATCTGCGACCCACCGCCTGGGATCTCCATGAACGGCATCGGATTGGAGGAATCCGCGATCTCCAGCTCGATCTCGGTATCGTCCAGCTCGTTGTTGCGCAGCTTGTTGCGGAAGAACCGCCGCGTCGCATCCTTCGAGTCGCCCTTGACCAGCGCGTCGATCACCCGGTCTTCGGCGGCGTCATGTGCGGCCGAGCGCAGGCCGTCGCGCTTCTGGTCGCGGATCATCACGATCGCATGCTCGACCAGGTCACGAACGATCTGCTCGACATCGCGGCCAACATAGCCGACCTCGGTGAACTTGGTCGCCTCGACCTTCAGGAAGGGCGCATTCGCCAGCTTGGCCAGACGGCGCGAAATCTCGGTCTTGCCGACGCCGGTCGGCCCGATCATCAGGATATTCTTGGGGTGGATCTCGGCCTGCATCTCGGCGTCGAGCTGCTGGCGACGCCAGCGATTGCGCAAGGCGACGGCCACGGCCCGCTTGGCATCGGCCTGGCCGATGATGAAGCGGTCGAGTTCCGAAACGATTTCCCGGGGGGTCAGATCTGTCATGGGCGCGGATGTAGGCCTTACCGTCAGATGTGACAAGCAGAACACAGCGCATTCCGCGCGCGTGAACAGCCTTGATTTGTTCTTTGCGGCCCACGTGGCGAGGTTCCCCGCACGCAAACGGAAAGGACCATTCTCATGCTCAAACCATTCATCACCCTCGCAGCGGCAGCCCTGCTGGTCGGCGCCTGCGCCCCAGCCGCACAGAAGGCTCAGGCCCCGGCCCCTTCGGTCACGCTGGCCCAGGCGGCCGACGCGGCCGTGACGGCGCGCGGCACCTTTGTCGGCAAAAGCAAGCACGTCACGACCGGCCATGCCTCGATCGGGCGGGTCGGCAAGCAATGGGTCGTCATTCTAGAGGACGATTTCACCTTCGACGGCGCGCCCGACCCGCATGTCGCCCTGGGGAACAACGGATACAATCAGGACGCCCGCCTGGCGCTGCTGTCGTCAAACTCGGGCAAACAGGTCTATGCGATCCCGGCCGGTCTGGACGTCGCGCAGTTCAACGAGATCTGGATCTGGTGCAAGAAATTCTCGGTGCCGCTCGGCGTCGCGACACTCAGCCTGACCTGACCCGCGCCTGACCCGAACCGGGTTCGACCAAGATCGGGCCTGGCCTGATCCCGGGCACTGGCGCTTCAGGCATAGGGCCAGTAGCGCCAGACCCATCCGTCCCGTTCGCGCGGGACGCGCCCGCCCGGGCCAAGCGTCCATCCAAGCGACAGGGACAACCGGTGCACCCGGGGCCAGACGGCAAGATCGAACGCCAGGATGATCAGAATGATCGCCGACCAATCCGCGATGTCCGGTCGCCAGCCCGTCGGTGCGGTCACGGCCAGGATCAGCGGTTTCATCAAGGCCAGATGCACGGCGCACAGCACGGCGACGCGATTGATCCTCAAGGCCCAGTAAAAGGCCGCGATCCAGACCGTCAGAAGCAGCACGATGTCGCTGGGAAACGGATAGATCGCCAGCGCCCGCCCGACCACAAGCGCGACAACCCCGGCACCGATCAGATGCAGCGGCCGGGCCGAGGCAACGCCGAAATCGTCGCCCTTCAGATCCAGACGGCGGGCCAGCACGACGGCGCTCAGGCCCAGTATCCCGAATGCCGAGGCCCAAAGCGGAGAATTCATCAACGCCGACAGGATACCGCGCGCGCTCAACCCCTCGACCCGCGCCAGGCTTTCCTGATCCGCCCCGTACATGCCGAGAAACAGCGCCACCACGACAAAGGTGATGATCGGCGAGACAAGCCCCGGCAAGCGGAACCGCACCAGGAAGGCCAGCATCCCAAGGGCAGCCACGCCCGAGATCGTCGCCAACGCTTCGGCCGGCACTGCCGCGCGCAATTCCGGCGTCGCCATGCTGACACCGAATCCCATCGACAGGGATCCCGCGATTGCCATCGCGCTCGCCGGCCAGATCTGCGCGCGCCAGGTCCCGACCGCCTCGGCGCCCAGCCAGGCGACGACGGCGAGCGAAAACATGAAGATCGCAACGACAGAGCGGTCCGAATCGCGCGTGGCCCAGAAGAAAAGTGCCAGAAGAGCAAACCAGCCAAGCAGAATCCCAAGGGCGACAATCGCCTGCCGCATCCGGCCTTCCAGGGGCCGTCCCGCCGGATCTACACGCGGTTTTCGGACAGGTTCGACAGGTTCAGACACGCGAACTCCTCGATTAGGCCATACTCTGATCCCCCGCGCCGGAAAGATGAGGCAGAACCGAGCAACCGGTCAACGGTCGATCATGTCACGCACCAATCACATCCACGACAGCGTTGCCATTGGTGTAGACACAGATGGATGCGGCGATCTCCAACGCCTTGCGCGCCATGGTCTCGGCATCCAGATCCAGATCCGCCATCGCCCGCGCAGCCGCCAGCGCATAGTTTCCACCGGACCCGATGGCCGCGATCCCGCCTTCTGGCTCCAGCACATCGCCTGCTCCGGTCACGACCAGCAGTTCCTTGCCATCGGTGACGATCAGCATCGCTTCCAGATTGCGCAGGTATTTGTCGGTCCGCCAGTCCTTGGCCAGTTCGACGCACCCGCGCGTCAGTTGCCCGGGCGCGGCCTCCAGCTTCGTCTCCAGTCGCTCCAGCAGCGTGAACGCATCCGCCGTCGCACCGGCGAACCCGCAGATCACGTCATGCCCACCCGGCGACAACCGGCGTACCTTGCGGGCATTGCCCTTGATCACGGTCTGACCCAGGCTGACCTGGCCGTCACCGGCAATCGCGACGGTGTCGCCCTTCTGGACCGCGACGATGGTGGTGCCGTGCCAGCCGGGAAAGTTCTGATCCTGCATACAAGTCTCCTTCGCCTGTGCCATTTAAGCGCCCAGCCGGACGATTGCGAGCGCCCGATCCCTGCCCTATAGAGTGCCGCAACGCAATCAGGGCACGCGGATGAGACAGGCAAAGCGCACGCGCAAGACAGCCGAGACCCAGATCACGGCGATGCTGGATCTGGACGGCACCGGCCGGTACGACAACCAGACGGGTGTCGGGTTCTTCGACCATATGCTCGACCAGCTTGCACGGCATTCGCTGATCGATCTGACGGTTCACGCGACCGGCGATCTGCACATCGACGACCACCACACGGTCGAGGATGTCGGCATCGTGCTGGGCCAAGCCCTGACCGAGGCGATGGGCGACAAGACCGGGATCCGGCGCTACGGCTCCTGCCTGCTGCCGATGGACGATACGCTGGTGCGGTCGGCGCTTGATCTGTCGGGACGTCCGTTTCTCGTCTGGAAGGTCGACTTCACGGCACCGAAGATCGGCACCTTCGACACCGAACTGGTCCGCGAGTTCTTCCAGGCGTTCGCGACGCATGGCGGCATCACCCTGCATGTCGAACGCATCGACGGCATCAACAGCCACCACATCGCCGAGGCCGCCTTCAAATCCGTCGCGCGCGCGCTGCGCGAGGCACTCGAAACCGATCCGCGAAAATCCGACGCGATCCCGTCGACCAAGGGCGCGCTCTGATGGAAACCACGGTCTATACCATCCATCACAAGCAAGGGCGCGATCTGGAGGCGGTGACCGACCGGTTCGACATCTTCGCGCTCGCGGTTCCGTTGATCTGGGCGATCTGGCACGGGCTCTGGCTGACACTGGCAGCACTCGCGGCGGTGATGGGGCTGGCCTGGCTCTTCGCGCCCGCCGCACCGGTGCTGGTCATGTATGCCGTGGGCTTCGTCTTCGCCTTCGAAGGCGGCGCCGTGCGCCGGATGGAGCTTTGGCTCTGGGGCTGGCAGGAACGCGGCGTGGTCCAGGCCGCAACTCCGGAAGGTGCCGAAGAGCAGTTCCTGAACGGCAAGGCGGCGTGACCGGCTCATGACGACCGCGATCATCGATTACGGCTCGGGCAACCTGCGCTCCGCCGAGAAAGCCTTCGCGCGCATGTCGCACGAGGTCGACGGCGGCAGGATCATCGTCACCGCCGATCCCGATCTCGTCGCGCGGGCCGACCGGATCGTTCTGCCGGGTGTCGGCGCGTTTGCCGATTGCCGCCGCGGACTGATGGCCGTCGACGGTATGTTCGAGGCGATCTCGACCCGCGTCCAGGCGGGCGCGCCGTTCCTCGGCATCTGCGTCGGCATGCAGCTCATGGCAACGCGCGGACTGGAGCACGGCGAGACGCCGGGCTTCGACTGGATCGGCGGGGATGTCACGCGATTGACGCCCTCGGACCCTGCGCTCAAGATCCCGCATATGGGCTGGAACGATCTGGCCGAGATTGCGGACCACCCGGTCCTGACCGGCATAAGGCCCGGCGATCACACCTATTTCGTGCATTCCTACCATCTTGCACTGACCGATCCCACGCATCGCCTTGCAATCGTCGATTACGGTCAGGCCGTCACGGCAATCGTCGGGCGGGACAATATGTTTGGAACCCAGTTCCATCCGGAGAAAAGCCAGGCGACGGGCTTGCGTCTGATCGGCAACTTCCTGAAATGGACCCCATGACCCAGCCCCGTGAAGACGACACAGCCCCGGAACTGACCGAGCATGAAAAGCGCCTCAAGCGCCTGCGCATCCGCTGCTGGCGCCGCGGCACCAAGGAGATGGACTTGCTGTTCGGGCCCTTCGCCGACGGCGCCATGGCCGATCTCTCCCAAGACGATCTGGACGCGTTCGAGACCCTGATGAACGAGAACGACCAGGATCTCTACCTCTGGATCTCCGGCACCCAGCCCGTGCCCGACCCGCTCCTGCCCGCCGTCCAGATGGTCCGCGACTTCCACAAGATCGCCTAGACACTGTCGTCAGCACAACAACATGCTTTCTTCCGCTCAGCGGCGCGCCTCAACACGATATTGCGCTGCCGACAAAAGTGTCGTCGCGCACTTCGGCCGCGTTACCCGTCTCGTCCGGGTTCGTCCGGATTTTCAGAGAAAAGCGCGATCTTGTTGCCTTGGGGATCGCGAAGGTAGCCCACATAGAACCGAGCGCCATAGGAGGCACGGAAACCCGGCTGACCCTCGTCAGAGCCACCTGCCGCAAGGGCTGCGGCGTGAAGGTCGCGAACCTGCTGTTGATTGCGCGCCTCGAACGCGATCATGGCACCGTTCCCGGCCGAGGCAGGGCGTCCGTCGAAGGTCGGTTTGACGTAGAATTCCGGCAAAGCCGCAGACTGACCCGGTCGTTCGGGCAACGCGAAACTCAGGCCCTCGGGGCCTTCCGTCATCCCGTAACCAAGCGCTGGCAGGACCGCAGAGTAGAACCGTTTCGCGCGCACGATGTCATCGGCTCCCACGGTGACGTAGGCAATCATGCTGCGTGTTCCGTTCTAGATGTTTGGCCGTCGCACCAGTGTAGAGCAGGACACGGTTCGGCTCAACAACCGCTGCGCGAAACGGTACCCTGCTGACAATCAACGCGCCCAGCTGCTCGCCCAGCGCGCCAGACGTCCCAACGTCGGCGCCGTCACACTGGAACCGGCGGCTCCGAATTGCTCGCTCGAAACTGTTTCAGGTCTTCGCTCAGCATATCGATGAAGCGGCGGACACGCGGCTCAAGCAGGCGTTTATGAGGGTAGAGCGCAAGGATTGGAATCTGACCATGGTCCAGCCCCGGAAGCACCCGTTCCAGACGGCCCTCTGCAAGATCGGCGCCGACCAGAAGCTGCGGCAGCAGCGCGATGCCCAGGCCGTCCAGCGCAACCGCGCGCAGCGCTTCGGCACTGTCCAGGCGCAGGCGGACCTGACCCTGGGCGCGGACCCAGGTTCCGTCGTCCTCTTGCAGATGCCAGCCCTGCCGCCCGCTACGCGTTGCAAACTGCAGCAGTTGGTGACGCGTAAGCTGTTCGATGGTCTGCGGCCTGTCCCGTCCCTCGAAATACGAAGGGGCGGCGCACAACACCGCGTCATTCCGCAAAAGTGTCCGTGCAATGAACCCTTGGTCGGGCGGGCTGACACCGACGCGGATCGACAGATCAAAACCCTTCTCGATAATATTGTCCACGCGGTCCGACAGCGACAGCTCGATCTGTGTCTCCGGCCAGGTGTCCAGATACCGGCGTACTGTCGGCAGCAACAGCCTGCGTCCCAAGGCGTCAGGGGCAGTGACACGCAACACGCCGCGCGGGATGCCGCTGGCACTGGCAATACTGTCATCGGCAGCCTCGATCGCCTGACGAATTGCCTGCCCATGCTGATAGAGGCGTTTTCCCTCTTGCGTCAGGTCCACCGAGCGTGTGGTCCGGTTCAAAAGCCGCGCGCCGTAGCCATCCTCCAGCCGCGCGATGGCCTTCCCGGCGGTCGAGCGTGACAGGCCGAACATCTTACCCGCGGCCACGAAACTCCCGGTTTCAACGACCGAGAGAAACAGAAGAATGTCGTTCACCTTCGATCCGATCATGGCTCTTTGTAGCACTATATTCGAGGCTGAAGCGATCACGATTCGCCAGACAGCGTGTCTATGTCTCTCGGCGTCACCGCCATTGGAAGGAGCAAGACATGTCCGCTGCAATCGATCGTATGAACCCTCCAGCGTTGCCGGATGCTGGCAAGATCGGATACTCGCAAATCTCGATCGCGCACTCTGGCCGGTTGGCCTTCGTGTCCGGCCAGGTGGCCTGGCGACCCGACGGTGCCCCGGCACCCGGATCGCTGGCCGAGCAGACCGCGATGGTGGTCACCAACCTGCAGGCAGCGCTCGACGCGCTTCAGGCGTCGACAGACGACATCGTGCAGATGCGCATCTACGTGACCGACCTGCGGTCCGAAACGCAGGAGATCGCCATGACCGAAATCATCCGCTTCCTCGATGGCGCGAAGCCCAGCCTGACAGGGATCGGCGTAACCGCACTCGCCGCGCCGGACCTTCAGATCGAGGTGGAAATGGTCGTGCAGGTCACCGTCTGATCAGGATCAGGGAAACGCACCGATGACACCAGATCAACGGACGCAGGTTGAAGAGGATCGCATGAGACATCGCGCCGTCTGTGCGTTTCCGTGCCCGTCTGTGCCTCGGGCTCATCGACCTCACTGGTCCGGTGTTACCGGAACGTCGTCTGCTCGAAACTCGGGCCAGTTCTGGTTGCTTCGGGTTCCGTGGAAGGCGTAACTTGGACAGCCTGACGAGCGCTTCCGCGCGGGCTGGCTGCAGGTTCAAGACCGCGAAACTCCAGGCCGGGCTGAGCCCGCGAAATTAACCTTTTCACCGCGTCGAGCAATAATCTTTCGTGGAAACCCGGGCACCTTGAGCGGGTTGGATCGCACCCTCTTTTCATCCCGGATATCCGCTTAACGGAAAATTACGTGAAGAAAGTCACGTCGGATTTCACACCGTCCCGGGCCGCTTTCCGGCATGGTTTAAGTGAACGAAAGTGTTGCGCGTTTGGCCGACCCAGCGCGCGCTCCTCGCCAATCTCCGCTGACAAGCGACCCAATCCCGCCTAGAAGAATTCGAATCACATCAGGGGAGGGACAGATGGCGAAGATCGGCTTCATCGGACTGGGCAATATGGGCCTGCCAATGGCGAAGAACCTGCTGGCGGCGGGGCATTCCGTGACCGGTTTCGACCTGAACGCCGAGGCTCTGGCCGGGCTGGTCGACGCGGGCGGCGTCGCCGCCGAACTGCCCGCCGATGCGGTCGCCGGGGCCGAGATTGTCGTCACCGCCCTGCCCGCCGCCAAACACGTCAAGCTGGTCTATTGCGGACAGGGCGGCATCCTCGACAGCGCGCCGAAGGGCTGCGTCTTCATCGATTGCTCGACCATCGATACCGCCTCGGCGCGCGAGGTGATCGCCGAGGCCGAGGACCGCGGCCAGATGATGGTCGACAGCCCGATGTCGGGCGGCATCGGCGGGGCGACGGCAGGCACGCTGACCTTCATGGTCGGGGGCTCTGAGGCCGCGTTCTCAGCGGCGGCGCCCGCGCTCGAGGCGATGGGCAAGAACATCTTCCACGCCGGCGGACCCGGCGCGGGATCGGCCGCCAAGATCTGCAACAACATGATGCTGGCGATCCAGATGATCTCAGTGGCCGAAGGGTTCTCGCTCGCCGAACGGCTCGGGCTGGATGCGCAAAAGCTCTACGACATCTCTTCGACCGCGACGGCGCGCTGCTGGTCGCTGAACGATTACTGCCCGGCGCCGGGCCCCGTGCCTGCGGCCCCGTCCAACCGCGACTACCAGCCGGGCTTCGCCGCGGCCCTGATGCTCAAGGACCTGCGGATCGCGATGGAAGCGGCCCAGGGGGCGGGTGCCTCGACACCGCTCGGCGCGCACGCCACGCAGATCTACGGGATGATGGATCTGGCCGGTCAGGCCGACCTCGATTTCTCCGGCGTGATCCGATTCATAAACGGTTCACGGTAAAGCAAACGATATTGCGAAAAATTTTCGAGGATTAACCTCCTGTTTGCAAACAATGCACAATGATCCCCGTGTTCCATTGACGGTTCGGAGTACATCATGAGCATGACCGCCGAGGTTGTCCCCTCGTATGAGGACGAAGCCGGCCACGACATCTTGTCGGGCTATCTCGAAACTTTGGCGCTGATCGAGCGCCTGCACCGGCTGCTGCTCGATGTCATCAAGGATGAATTCGAGCGAGTCGGACAGTTCGATATTAACTCAGTCCAAGCCCTGTTGCTTTTTAATATCGGCAACAAGATCATGACCGCCGGTGAACTGAAGAACCGCGGCTACTATCAAGGTTCGAACGTTTCCTACAATCTTAAGAAGCTCGTCGAATTGGGGTACATCAACCACCAGCGTTGCGACGTCGACCGCCGATCAGTCCGGGTCCGCCTCACGGACAAGGGAATGGAGGTCCATCAGATGATCGCAGATCTCTTCCAGCGCCACGCAGATGAGCTGAGCTCTTCTGACCGGCTCCGCGCGCAGGGGATCGACGGGATGAACAATGACCTCCGGTCGGTCGAGCGTTACTGGACAGAAGAAATACGCTACATCTATTGAGCGCGGAGTCTCTTGAGCGACGGTAGCAGGGCGGGAACCCGCGCCCTGTACGCCGCGAACTCAGGACGTGTTGCTGCAAGATGTTCCTCTAGCAGCGGGATGCCGGACACTCTGAGTAAGAAGACGGTGATTAGGATTGGGGATACTACTCCGAGCCAAGCACCCCCCTCGGCACAAATGCACGCGATCCCAACCCAGAATACTATTTCACCAAAGTAATGCGGGTATCGGACGATGGCGCGCAAGCCAGTCGTCATCAAGGCACCTCTGTGCTGTCGACGCCGGAAAGTGTCGAGTTGGAGATCAGCTATGGTCTCGATTACCAGCCCGCTTGCTGCCATGACGCACCCTATCCAACCAATCACGCCAAGCGGCGACGAAGGCACTGCAAGCGCAGTGATTGGACCAACGATGATCAACCATTGAATGAACGACTGCAGAATGAAGACGATGAAAAGGCTCTTCCACCAGAAGCCTGCGCCCCAGCTCTCACGGAGCAATGTGTAGCGGGGGTCCTCGTATCCGTCAGCGAAGCGGCGACGAACCAGAGTCGCGCCAAGTCGTGCAGACCACACTGCGATCAGCATCAAGAGGATCTCGGGTCTCTGCCCGCCGTCATCGCTTAACGCGTAAGCTACGACAAACTGGAGCAAAAACCCGGGACCCCAGGCAAGATCAACCAGGCTCGCATCCTTGCGCAGAACACTGAGAGGCCAGATTAGGGCAAAGAACACCAAAGCGACGAGCCATGGCAGGACAAGAAGTTCAACAGTCCATCCGGCGGTGAGCATTTCGAGAGTCACGAGGGTTTTCTGGTGATTGTGCTGGCCGGAAAGTAGCGCTCAACGCGCTCGTTACAACTCGCGCACCACGCGGTCGTGGCGCACAAAGAAATCGCATTGAGGGTTGCGATCGCAGAGCCGATGCACCCGAAGGGAGAGCACGCGAACGTGCGGGCGAAAGCGCGGATCAATCGAGAGGCAAATTCATTGAAATCAGAGCAGATTGTTGAAAATATGCGCAGATTCCGCATGTATTTACGTTGAATTGTATTTTGCTTTGCGCGATAGTCTTAATTAACGGACCTGTGGAAAACTGGTCTTACCAAGGCTGTGGGCAGTGAGCAGAGCAGGAGCCTCCCGAATGGAGCTTCGGGGATTCGATTCGTATGAGGTATCTCTCGGCGATGAGATGCGCGGTGAACGTGCATCTCGTGGCAAGAGCATATTGCAGGCAGAGGCCGACATGCGGATCAAGGCCCGCACGATCGAGGCAATCGAAAACTGCGATCTCGACGCATTCCCCAATCAGAGTGTGATCGCAGGATATGTCCGATCTTATGCGCGGTATCTGGGGATGGATGCGGATGACTGCTACCGCCGCTTCTGCCTGGAGTCTGGCTATCAATCGCCTTCTGCGCTGCACGGGTTGGGCGGATCGACTACTCGCGGCAGAACCACGAAGGCGCTTGGAGGGACATCGGGGATAGGTTCCGAGATTTCGCAGTCGAGATTTGCCGCACCGCCAGCCACAAATCGCTTCATGACGCGGATTTCCTTGGGCGCACTGACATCGTCAGCGGCGTTATTGGCACTCATTGCCGGACTGTCTTATGGCGGTTACGCGCTGTTGCAGGACATACAACGCGTCGGCTTTGCTCCACTGCCCGATGCACCATCGGTCGTTGCGAATGCACCGGAGATTGATGCTCCTACGATCGACATGCAGGCTCTGGAACGGCCGCAAGCAGACGATTACCGCGGCGGCGGTGCGCTCGCGACGGCTGCACCGCTTACGGATTTGCCAATTCTCAGCCAGGCTCGTCGGGACGGACCGATCTCGGCAATCAATCCTGAGACGGCAGGTATATTTGCGCGATTGCAGGAACAAGAGCCACCCATCATCGACACACCGGACGCCTCGATCATGCTGGCATCGGTCAATGCGTCTGAGGAAGCAGCATCACAGAGTACGGAACCTCGTCCTGAACCAATACGCGGTGTGAGCATCGTGGCGGGCGAAGAGGCATGGGTTCAGATTCGCGAGGCCGATAACACAATCCTCTATACGGCGACGATGTCTGCGGGCGATAGCTTTGATCTTCCATTGCGCGTCGACTCTCCAATCCTGAAGGCCGGGAACGCCGGAGGGGTATTCCTTTATGTCGACGGTGTCGCTTACGGTCCGCTTGGCAAGCGCGGTCACGTGGCGCGCGGTGTATCACTCCTGGCCGACGACATTCGCGGCACAGTCCCTGTTGCGGATGGGATAATCGCTGTTGAGATCCCTGTGCCAGAGGAACAACAGCGCGCTGAGGCTCTTCTTCAGGACTGATCGCCTGGCCTCGGACAGCCTGCAACAGAGCGTCACGCCAGCGTCACTCGACAGTCGCGGTGTTAGATCCTACTTTCATGAAGAACCACTTCAGGATGCACGCGTCATGAACCACATTCGTCCGTGGCGGCATATCGAACGCCGCAAGAGCCGCAAAATCAATGTTGGAGCTGTCGAGGTTGGCGGCGATGCGCCGATTTCTGTGCAGACCATGACCAATACCCTGACGACTGATGCCAAGGCGACGCTTGAGCAAATCGAACGTTGTGTGACCGCGGGCGCAGACATTGTACGGGTATCAGTCCCCGATCCGGAAAGCGCAGCCGCGATGTCTGAGATCTGCAAGATGTCCGATGTGCCGATCGTCGCAGATATTCATTTTCACTACAGGATGGCGATTGAGTCGGCAAAGGCCGGTGCGGCCTGCCTGCGGATCAATCCGGGCAACATCGGCAGCGAGGATCGCGTGCGCGAAGTGATCAAGGCCGCGCGTGACCATGGATGCTCGATCCGCATCGGTGTAAATGGCGGTTCTCTGGAGAAGCACCTGCTCGAAAAGTATGGAGAGCCCTGCCCGGACGCGATGGTCGAAAGCGGGTTGGACCACATCAAGATCCTGGAAGACAACGACTTTCACGATTTCAAGATCTCGTGCAAGGCATCGGATGTGTTCATGGCAGCCGCAGCTTACCAGATCCTCGCGGAACAAACGGACGCGCCAATTCACCTCGGCATCACCGAAGCTGGCGGCAAGACGACCGGTACGATCAAATCTGCGATCGGCCTGGGTCAGCTGCTCTGGATGGGCATTGGCGACACAATGCGTGTGTCGCTTTCCGCCGATCCGGAAGAAGAAGTGAAAGTCGGCTTCGAAATTCTGAAGTCGCTGGGGCTACGCCACCGCGGCGTCAACATCATCTCTTGCCCATCCTGCGCGCGGCAGGGGTTCGATGTGATCAAGACTGTCGCCACGCTGGAGGAACGGCTGGAGCACATCAAGACACCGATGAGCCTGAGCATCATCGGCTGTGTCGTGAACGGCCCGGGCGAGGCACTGATGACCGATGTCGGTTGGACCGGCGGCGGCGCAGGCCACGGCATGGTCTATCTGGGCGGATCCAAGTCGCACCGTATGGACAACGATTCGATGGTCGATCACATCGTGGAACAGGTCGAAACAAAAGCTCTGGAATTGGAAGCCGAGCGCCGCGAAGCCGTAGCGACCGCTGCTGAATGAAGCGCGTGGCGATCTGGCTGCTTGGACTCGCTGCACTCACCGCAGTCGCTGCCGCAGTCTACTTCCGCGTCGTCCCCGATGATCCAGGCGTTTGGCACGTCGATCCAGAGATCGCAGAGCGGACGGGGCGAGCGAACGATTATGTCGTTGCACCCGACACTCTGACTACGATCGCGTCCAATCGCGCATCGCCGATCTTTGAGGTGCCGCCGCGTGAGTTGATGTTTTTATTCGACTCGATTGCGATGGGTTCAGCGAAGCGGATCGCTGGATCGGTGGACGACATGCATGTGACGTATGTCCAACGCTCGTTGGTCCTGGGATATCCGGATTACATCTCGGCTAAATCGGTCGAGGTCAAGGGCGGATCAGCGCTGATCATCTACTCGCGCTCGCGCTTCGGTTACTCGGACATGGGCGTGAACCAAGCCCGCATCGACCGTTGGCTGGCTCAGATCAAGTGAGCGCCTAGACCGAAGGACAGCCTTCGGAGACCTGGCGCCAGATCGTGTTGTTCAGGGACTTCGCACAACGTGCCGTGAAGCTGCGGCTGCCGATGGTCAGGCAGGCTATCCGTCCAACATCGACCCGATCACCCTTGCTGTCGGTGCAAAAGCAATCCGGATAGCGGAAGCCATCCTTCGGCTTTGGCGGGATGAACTCATTCGACACCTGCTGGGGCGGGGTCTTCCGGGTCTCATCCGCCACCGCTCCCATCGGAAGCAGAACGATCGTCGCGAGGACAGCAAATTTTACGATCATCTCCATACAATAGAGGTACCCGAATCTCGAGGCACACTCAATCACCCGATATCGAGCAGGCGGCAATCGCTTGACCAAGACCCCGCTGCGTTGCAATGGAGACGCATGATCCCCATGCAGCGTCTTCAGGAAATCCTCGACCGGTTTGGCTTCGTGGAAGCCAAAATGAACGAGGTAACCGACGCGACCGAGATCGCGAACCTTGGCCGTGAGTATGCGAGTTTGCGTGATGTCGTCGAGACGATCCAGTCCTGGCAAGGCGCGCAGGATGAGTTGAAGGCCGCCGAGGAAATGCTGAGCGATCCGGAAATGGCGGAGTTGGCCCGCGAGGAGATCGCCGAGTTGCAGGCGGCTTTGCCCGAGTTGGAAGAGAACCTCCGCATTGCCCTGTTGCCGAAGGATGCCGCCGACGACCGCCCCGCGATCCTCGAGATCCGGCCAGGCACTGGCGGCGACGAAGCAGCTTTGTTCGCCGGCGATTTGTTCCGGATGTACCAACGCTTTGCCGAGGCGCAGGGCTGGCGGGTAGAAATCATCGAAGAGAGCGCGGCCGAGTTGGGCGGCTACAAGGAAATTGTCGCGGCGATCCGTGGCGAAGGTGTCTTCGCTCAGCTCAAGTTCGAGAGCGGTGTGCACCGGGTTCAGCGGGTGCCCGAGACAGAGAGCCAGGGGCGGATCCACACATCGGCCGCCACGGTTGCGGTATTGCCGGAAGCAGAAGACATCGACGTTGACGTTCCGACCTCGGACATCCGGGTCGATACAATGCGGGCGTCGGGCGCGGGTGGACAGCACGTGAACACGACGGATTCCGCGGTGCGGATCACGCACATTCCCACCGGGATCGTGGTGACCTCGTCCGAAAAATCACAGCACCAGAATCGTGCGATCGCAATGCAGGTTCTACGCACGCGCTTGTTCGACTTGAAGCGGCGGGAGGCTGAGGCCGCCCGCGCCGCGGATCGGAAGGGCCAGGTTGGCTCAGGCGATCGCTCGGAACGGATCCGCACCTACAATTTTCCACAGGGGCGCGTTACGGATCACAGGATCAACCTGACGCTTTACAAACTGGACCAGATTATCGGCGGTGATCTGGCTGAGTTGACCGAAGCACTCATTACGGCGGATCGCATTGAACGATTGGCGGAACTCGACCGATGACTGAAACCGCCGAGGCGTTGATCCGAACGGCAGCACGAAGTCTTGGTGTCGCGGGCGTGGACGATCCAATGCGCGATGCGACACTCTTGATGCGTTGGGCGTTGGGCGTCGACGGCGCCGGTCTCGCTGCGCGCTCTTCCCAGTCGGTTCCCGAGGCCGCGCATAAAGAGTTCCTTGCCGCAACGTCTCGGCGCCAAGCACGCGAACCGCTCAGCCATATTGTTGGGACTCGTGAATTCTGGGGGCGGCCCTTTCGTGTGACCCGCGACGTTCTTGACCCACGGCCTGAAACAGAAACGCTCGTCGCAGAGGCACTCCACCGTGGGCCACAAAAGCGAATCCTAGACTTGGGGATCGGCAGCGGCTGCATTCTGTTCACGCTCCTTGCCGAGTGGCCGACGACATCAGGCATCGGCGTCGATGTGTCCGAGGCGGCACTTCGCATCGCTGATTTCAACGCGCGAGATCTCGGCGTAGCCAATCGCGCGCAGCTACAACTCGGCGACTGGTACGAGGGCCTGCAAGGTCCCTTCGATCTGATCGTCTCGAATCCCCCCTACATTGCGGAAGACGAGTTACCAGAACTGACCCCGGAAGTACGGGAACACGAACCGCTGCAAGCTCTGACCGATGGGACGGACGGGCTGAGCGCCTATCACGCCATCGCGGACGGTGCTCGTGACATGTTATCCGAGAGCGGCTGGTTGTTGGTAGAAATAGGTGCCGGACAGTCACATGCCGTTGCGGGCATCATTGCCTCAGCCGGGCTTCTGGTGCACGCGATCATACCCGATCTGGACCAGCGCCCCCGGGTGGTTGTTGCACGCCCGTAAAGTTTTTAGTCAGAACATCAGATATACAGGTTGGAAATCGTGAAAAACCGTCTATACCTTATGGTGTCTCGGCAATTGGTCGATTGCGACCTCGTTGTGAAATGGACGCTGAGACACAGTATCCAGAGCGCCTCGCATCAGCACAGGGTCCTACCCTGGTGGGCGCCGGATTGGCATCGGCAAACGCAAGTGCAAGACTATTAGAAATCGAGACAGTATGAGATCAGCACAGAAATCTAACCGCTCACGCGGGCGGGGCAACCGCAAGGGCGGCGGTGGCGGTGGAAACAATATCAACCGCGTGTACGACAGCGCTGGTCCCGAGGGGAAAGTGCGTGGAACACCGCAGCAAATCATCGATAAGTACCTGTCGCTCGCGCGCGATGCCCAGACGTCAGGTGACAGGGTGGCCGCAGAAAACTTTCTGCAACATGCGGAGCATTATCAGCGCATATTGATCCAGGCGACGCAGTCCCAGGAACAAGCGCGGCGCGAAGCTCAAGAAGCTGCGACCGATCAACCTGCGGATCGTCCGAATGAGGCAACGGCTGTGCCTCTTCCGGTCGAGCAACCGTCTGTACCACCGGCGCCAGTGCCAGAAATGACGGCCGCGCAGGCGCCGGCACCAGATGGCGCGATCAGCGGTATGACGACGATCGACGCGGGTACGGAGAACGCGAGTCTTCTGGTTGATGGCGAAGAGATGACAAAAAGTCAGCCGCGCCGGAACGGTGACGGTCGCGGACGCCGGTCAACTCGCACGCGCAAGGACGCGCCCGAAACAGACTCTGCGGCGCCCGAAGCTTCGGCCGAGGAACAGCCGTCGACAACTCCTGCTGCGGCACCTGCAGCGCCCGCCGAGGGCTGACGGACCAAACACAAAAAGGCCTCATGCGCCGCGGGCACGACGCAGATCGACCAAGCGGGCGAGGTCGAGATACTCGTCAAGCTCCAGCGTTTCACCGCGGCGTGTCCCATCGATACCGGCGTCGGCGAGTAGTTCTGAGACGTCGACACCCAGAGGCTTCAGCGTCTGGCGCAACATTTTTCTGCGATTGCCGAAAGCGGCCAAGGTAATAGTCTCGATCGTCTTCAAGTCGACTCTTTCTGGTTGCGTCGCCGGGCGTAGATGTACCAGCGCAGACGTCACCTTTGGTGGGGGTGTAAACGCCTGCGGCGCAATATCGAACACATAGCGCGCTGTGCTCCGCCATTGCGCGAGCACCGATAGTCGGCCATAGGCCTTCGATCCTGGTTGCGCAGTGATGCGTTGCGCGACCTCCTTCTGAAACAAGAGCGTCAGTGACTGCCACCAAGGCGGCCATGTATCAGACGTCAACCACCCGGTTAGAAGTGCCGTCCCGACGTTGTAGGGAAGATTTCCAACGATTCGGACGCTTGGTCCGACCCGCGTCGAGAGATCGATGTCCATGGCATTGCCCTCGATCACCGTGAGGCGTCCGGGATAGTGCCGCGAAATCTCGTCCAGAGCGTCGAGACAGCGCGGGTCGAGCTCAACCACCGTTACCTTGGCCGCGCCTTCCGCCAGCAACGCACGCGTCAGGCCGCCCGGCCCCGGTCCGATTTCGACGACCTCCGCACCTTCCAGTGGGCCGGATGCTCGGGCAATCTTAGCCGTCAGGTTCAGATCGAGGAGAAAGTTCTGACCCAGAGCCTTACGTGCGCTGAGGCCATGGCGCGCTATCACTTCGCGCAATGGCGGCAAACCATCTAGCGTGCTCACGCTGGAGCTTTCTTTGCGTTCGATCTAACGAGCGAGGTCAACCAGATCCGGACGCGCAGCACCAGAGATCTGTGCTTATGATAGACTCTCGGCAACACTCTGCCGCCGAAAAATCTCAGATCACCAAGACCCTTACGCAGCACCTTTTCTTATCGGACCTCGATCAGGGCGTCGCGCCGCATTTCCTGCAGCAAACCGTCCGCAAGGCGGGCGCTTTGGATGTTGATCAGGCGGGTTCGAACCTGATCGCGCACTTGCGGACTTGCAGCTTCTGGTGTCCCTGTGTTGCGCCGTGCTTCCAGTTTCACAAGGGACAACCCACCAGCGATATCGAGTGGCCGCGAGACTTCACCGATTTCCATGGCCGTGAGCGCATTCAGCAATGCCGCTGGCATTTGCTGGCCCGCTACCCAGCCAAGCTCGCCACCGCGCACGGCACTCGGGGCACGTGAGAACTGGCTTACGGCGTTCTCGAAAGAGCCGCCCTGGTTTAATGAGTTGTAGAGTTGCTCCGCCAGTGCCCGGCTCTCTGCTGCCGTCCGGCCATCACTTTCCAGGGGCAACCCGATTTCGCGCAGTTGAAATTCGAATCCACCGCGCTGATCCAGAAGCGCCAGCTCGGCGTCGATCTCGGCCTCGCCAGGATCAACACGATCCGAAAATCGCGCGCGGACGACCTGGATCCAGATCACTTCGGCCGCCGCGAGATCCTGAATCGCCTGATCCGTGACACCTTGAGCGTTCATCAACGCTTGGAATTCCGCCGCGGAAAGACTTGAGCGCTGTGCAATCTGCTCGACGCCTCTCTGAACGAACTCTGGTGTTGGCGTCAGACCAATCCGCTTGCCTGCCTGCAGCTTGCGCCGGTCTTCGACCAGTTGATCGAGTGCCTCGTTTCTCAGGGCATCTGCGCTCGCCGACGAGAAACCCAGTGCAACGAGGATCTGCGCCCGTTGTGCGAGGTCGAAGCCCGTGATCGCGCTGTCGTTTACGATCGCGACAGGCCTGAACAGCGTCTGGGCCGTTGCGGGAACAGCGAGTGTCAGCACCGTCAGGGCGGCTACCAAAATCCTTGTCAACATCCTGCGCCTCCACTTCCCGGGATCGATCGCAAAGTCATCATGTCACCTCTCCTCACCGTCGCCCAATGTCAACAGTCGGACCGTAAACCCAGTCACGAACGAAGCCGGCGAGGTGTCCGAGCTGTTGAAACTCCTGTTCAAGAACAATTCAATCTCGCAGCATTCATTGAGGTACCTGATCGACCCACCTGCGCTAACGAAGTCCGATGCTTCGAGATCGCGACGTGCGGAGGTTCGCAGGCGCCACTCCTGATCGACCAGGTATTGTGCGCTAAAGACCAATTCTTCCCGGTCGATTGGTGCATTCGCCTCGGGATCAGCCTCGAAGAACCCATAATTCACCGCGAAAGAGACAGGCGCGAGGTTGAAACTGGCCTGAACCTGATTGCGGGTGATGTCACCCTCGTGATCGAATCGCAGTCGATTTCTGATGCTGACATAAGGGGACCAATTGAAAGCAGCCGCTGCAACATAGTCACTCTCAGTGCCATTCAATCCTGAACCCGACGAAAAGGAAGATGCCTCTTCGAAACGGAACACACGGCCACCGCTAGCCTCGAGTTGAAGGGTCTCGGAAAGTTGGGCGTCGTATCGCACCATCAGGTTGAAGCGTGTGCCGTCTTCGAAATTGTCGAGCCCTGAGAAGTGGTTGCGGTCAATCACGTTGGTTTCGTCAAACTCTGTGACGATACTGTCTTCGAACGGGATGTTCGCGCCATTGCCGCCATTGGGTGCGACGATCGCCTGCACGATGGGTTCGATGATGTGTGTGTCACCGCCGT
>ERZ1740062.87-NODE-87-length-73377-cov-6.734650_pt1 | contig 73377 bp, 55 predicted proteins | sample MGYA00581741_ERZ1740062 | MGnify/ENA primary metagenome ERZ1740062 (study PRJEB43018, sample SAMN04849747) | marine metagenome | isolation source: floating plastic debris | place: Pacific Ocean | collected 2008-09-01 | study: EMG produced TPA metagenomics assembly...
TCACGCCCGCATCGCCCGAGCTCGCCGCGTCCGCAACCGCAACCGGAAGATCGTTTTCTCCAGTAATTGTCGCCGTCAGAGTTGCCGTTTCGATTGTCGTGAACGTATCCAGCGCGCCCTGGATCGCCGCGGACAAATTCGATGAATCCGAGGAAAGGGTCACCACCGTTCCGCTGACACCAAGATCCGAGAGCAGTTTCTGGTACGCGGCAATCGAGGTCTGCTGCGGTGAAACCGCGAAGATGACTGAAATGTTGGCATCGTTCAGCAGGGCGCCAACCGACGCGACGGTTGGGTAATCCTCAAGCTCGTCGACGTCAGTATCGCCATCATCGGCGGGCGCAGCACCAAAGTCACCGGCGACGTGAGGGTCGGCATCCGTCTGAAGCACGACGAACCTTTGCGCATCGGACCGGAAGCCAATCTCGGAATCCGCACGCAATGCAATTTGTTGAAGAGCGATCAACTGAGACTCGTCCGAGTCGACGCCGGACCCGGTCTCCAGGCCATCAAGGGTCGCCTGGATCGTTGCCTTATCGGTCGAAACCGCCTGGTCCGTGTTGTACGGGAAATCGCCGAAGAAAGTCGATCCAAACGGGGTGATCGGCTTATCGATGAAGCTCGCCACACCGAACCCGACATCGTCGCCATTCGCTGTCAGATCGTCGAAGAGGCCACCAAATGAGGCCCGGACATTCGGAAGGTCATCCGCGAAGGACCCGGACAGATCCTGCGTCAGGATGATGTCGTACTTGCCCGTAACACCGCTCACCTCGACGCCGTACGTGACATCGGTGACGGCAGTCTCTCCCACGGCCAGACTTTCGAACTCGCCATTGGCATCGAAGTCGGCCGTTCCATCGGCGTTGATGGTGAAGATGCCGCCGCCCGAGCCTGCGATGGCGACCCCGACGTTTCCGGTCGACCCAGCGACCTGAGTGACGGGTACGGCTTCATCATTGTCCGAGACATTGATGTCCACGTCGCCGCTGGACTCGGATTCAAACACCGTGATTGTATCGTTTATGATCGACGGAAAGGCCGACAGATCGACAAGCGTTCCATCCACGATCACGTCCAAGGCTTCGAAATTCTCGACCGTCAGATCGATCGCGGAGAATTCGAACGAAGAGCCGGGAAGCAACGTCAACTGGGCATCCAGATCGCGCAAGTCCGAGATCACCGAGTCCAGTTCGTCAGCGGTCACCTCGATGCGCAGGGTGTCCGTACCGCCCTCGCCATCGTAGTTGTCTACCGCGCCAAGGTTCTCGGCCAGAACATGGGTAACGACATCCGCACCGCCACCTGCTTCAACAGAATCGTTGCCGGCACCCGCGTCGATGCTGTCGCCGTTGCCACCGCCGTCGATCAAGTCGTTGCCCGCAAGCCCGCGCAAAACATCTGCACCGCCGAAGCCATTGATGGTGTCATCCTCAGCGAGACCCGTCAGAGTATTGTTCCCACCGTCACCGTTGAATGTGGCCATCCTGCTTCTCCCCTATGTCCCGGCAAGACGTGGTCGGCCGGGCCCGCGCGTTGCACGCGGAAAACCTTGTAATGTGTTCCCTCGGACTGGCCGAGCTAGCCTCTCCGAACGCGGCAGACGGTCAAAACCATCTTTCAGGATCGATTACCGCAACTTCTGGATGTGCTAGAGACCAATTTAGGCGAAAACGTAGCAAACTTTAGAAGCATTTTATAGGCTGGAGTAAAGTGCAATATGCGCGCATTTCCATGTGCTTAGGTTGGCACACACTGTTCCGAATGAGGCTAAGACCGCGCGTCTTTAACCATAGAATTCCCTGATCGGGACGCAATTTGCGAATCCGGGATGCGGAAAATCCCAAACGAAAAGCGCCCAAACCATCCAACGGGTCAGGGCGCCATTCAGAAAAAGCGAATCATCCAAGCGGTCTATCCGCCCAAGAACAATAGATATTCGATCTCTTGCGTATCCGTGAAACCGTTCTGATCCTCTACCAGCACCACAACCTCGAAGATCGCGTCCCCATCGAAGCTGCCGGACGGATCTGTCAGAGGCGCATCGAGCGAGATCACGCCCGTCGCGGCATCAATGGAGAACGCACTCGCATCCTCTCCGAACAGGCTGAATTGCAGGGAGTCTCCGGTCGCCAGGTCCGGGTCAGTCGCTTCGACATCCGTAATCGGTCCCACGGACACGGATGACAGGAACTCGCGCACAGGCTCGCCGAGGAAAACCGGAGTCGGGGAGGTTATCACCGGCGGATTGGTCGGATCATCGAAGATCAGATTGGTCACGATGATCTCGATGCTCTGCGTGGCGCTTCCGAAGATGTCCGAGACCGTGATATCCACGTCGTAGGCATTGTCGCCGTTGACATCGCCAGGCGCTTCGAAATCCGGCGCGGTCAGGAAGAAGACCTCACCTGTATCCAGATCAATATCGAACAGATCTCCGTCCGGACCACCACCGATAGAAAACGTGATCGCGTTGTTCTCGGGGTCGATCGCCTGCAGATCTGCGGCCAGCGTCTGCTCCTCTGGCGTGAAGAAGACGACCGGCTCGGGAATGAACGGTGGCAGGTTGTCCAGCACGGTCACGGTGATATCTGCGGATGCGGTCGCACCGCTGCCGTCTGTGATTGTGTAGGTGATCGTCTCGTCGCCGAAGAATGCAAAATCGGGCGTGAAATTGATCGTTCCATCCGGATTGATCGAGGCGGTTCCATTGTCCGGATCCGTGACATCGATGACCGTCAGCGTGTCTCCGTCCGCATCCGAGTCATTGGTCAGCACGACGACATCCACCGTGCCTCCCTGCGGGACCAGGTCGGCGTCGTCCCGCGCAACCGGCGGCGTGTTGTCACCGGCGACAATCACAGAAACCGTCGCTGTGTCCGTGGCGCCGTTGCCATCCGTTACCGTATAAGAGAACGTCTCGACCGCCGTTTCACCGACCACCAGGAAGGTGAAATCCGCGCCGGGGGCAAAGACGACCTGCCCCGCAACGACCGATGTAGAGCCGCGCGCCGGCGTGCCGATGCTCAGGATCGACAGGACATCGCTTAGATCAGGATCGGAGTCGTTCGCCAGCACATCAACAGAGACCGAGTTCCCGTTCACGACATCGGCGGTATCGTCGACTGCGTCAGGGCTATCGTTCGACCCCGTCACCGTCACGCTGACCGCCGCCGTGTCCGTTCCGCTGTTGCCGTCCGTCACCGTGTAGCTGAAGGTATCGACAGCGGTCTCGCCTTCGGCCAAACCCACGAACGCTCCGTTAGGGTCGTAGCTGACAGAGTCGTTGTCAGCGTTGATCGTGACTGTCCCAAGCGTCGAACCCGTGTCGACCGACAGAACCTCCAGGTCGTCCGAGGCGTCGGGATCGCTGTCATTAGCCGTCAAAGTGATGTCCAATGCCCCGACATCCCCGGACGAAACAGCATCCGCCACGGCATCCGGAAGATCATTCTCTCCTGTGACCGTCGCGGTCAGTGTTGCGGTCTCGATCGTTGTGAACGTCGCCAAGGCGTCCTGAATGGCTGCGGAGAGGTTCGAGGAGTCGGAGGAGAGCGTGACCACCGTTCCGCTGACGCCAAGATCGGCAAGAAACTGCTCATAGACCGCGATCGAGGTCTGCTGCGGTGACACCGCGAAGATGACGGAAACATTGGCATCGTTCAGCAGGGCGCCGACCGACGCGACCGTGGGATAATCTTCGATCTCGTCAACATCGGTGTCACCGTCATCGGCAGGCACCGAATCGAAGTCGCCTGCCACGTGTGGATCGGCATCGGTCTGCAGGACGACGAAGCGCTGCGCGCCGTCACGAAAGCCAATCTCTGTCTCGGCGCGCAGTGCAATCTGCTGCAACGCAATCAGTTGCGACTCGGCCGAGTCGACGCCGGACCGGGTGATCAGGCCGCCAAGCGTGTTTTGCGTCGTCGCCTTATCGGTCGAGACCGCCTGGTCCGTGTTGTAGGGAAAGTCGCCAAAGGTGGCCGAGCCGAACGGGCTGATCGGCTTGTCGATGAAACTCGCCACTCCGAACCCGACATCGTCTCCATTTGCCGTCAGATCGTCGAAGAGGCTACCAAAGGAGGTCCGAACATTTGGAAGGTCATCCGAAAACGATCCCGACAGATCCTGCGTCAGGATGATGTCGTACCTGCCCGTAACACCGCTCACCTCGACGCCGTACGTGACATCGGTGACGTCAGTCTCTCCCACGGCCACGCTTTCAAACTCGCCATTGGCATCGAAGTCGGCCGTTCCATCGGCGTTGATGGTGAAGATGCCACCGCTCGAGCCTGCGATGGCGAGCCCAACATTTCCCGTCGCCCCGGCGACCTGAGTGACGGGTGCTGCTTCATCATTGTCCGAGACATTGATGTCCACGTCGCCGGCAGTTTCGCTCTCCGTGACCGTGACGCCATCGTCGATGATGGATGGCAATGTGGACAGGTCGACGGCGTTTCCATCGACGATGACGTCTATCGCCTCGAAGTTGTCGATAATCAGGTTGACAGCGGAGAAGCTGAATTGCGTTCCGGGGCTGCTCGACATCTGAGCATCCAGGTCCCGAAGATCGGAGATCAATGCATTCAGCTCCGACGAGGTGAGCTCGAAGCGCAGCATATCGGTCCCGCCCTCGCCATCGTAGGTGTCGGCCGTCCCGGCGTTGTCGGCAAAGACATGGATGACGGTGTCATCGTCTGCACCGGCCAAGATCGAGTCGCTGCCCGGACCACCCTGGATCGTATCGTTGCCAGTACCGCCGTTGATGACATCCACACCGCCGAGGCCGGAGAGTGAGTCGTTGCCACCCAGTCCGTTGATCGTGTCGTGTTCTGTAAGTCCGACAAGCGTATCGTTGCCTGAATCACCCGTGAATATCGCCACACCCGCCTCCCACTCTACGCCCGCCAGGGCCACTTGTGCGTCGCACGAGCCCGGCCTTCCGGCACTGGCGTTTCCCTTTCTCGGAACAGTCACCCCGTCCATCCTCGCGAAACCGCTCAGATGATCCAAAATGACCTTACCAAACTTCCGATTTCGTTGATAGAATTTATAGGATTGAAAATCCTAAGCGTAAGTACCGCATTAGTTGAGCCAAATAGGCTCACTCACTTACGATGCTCTCATTCAACAAAAAACAAATGACAACAGTCATTTGAACTTAAAATGAGCGCCCTCGCGCATGATCAAGCACAACCCTGACTTGTGAGCTTCATTCACAACGTACCTATGGTCTTTGACGAACGTCTGAAGGCGGCTGTCACGGCGGCATCTGAATTCCCACACGCGCGACAGCGAAGCCGCAAAGCACACAAAGCGCGACTTTGCGTGGATCGCGCCTCAGTGCCTGCCGATACGGTCACGACTGCACAGCGATAACGCCCACGCGATCCGTGCACATTTCGGCTCTCAATAAGCTTGGGGATCGCGGGCGTTCGTCGACACCGCGATCCAACAGTGTACCTACAGGGCGGGCATCAATGGGACGTCTGGTATCCGTCGACAAGCCAGCCAGTCTCATCGTAGTCGGCCATGCACTGGTTGGCGAAGTCGGTCATCTTCGCCAGGGATCCCGACCCTTGCGCCTGGAACAGCGCCTGAAAGCGAACCATCTCGTTGCTGCCGGCATAATTGCGCTCGTAAAGCTCGTGCCGCCCGCCAAACTCGGACCCGACAGCATCCCAGAGAAGCTTCATGATCTTGATCCGCTCCTTGTAGTCGATACCGTTCGAGCCACGGACATACTGCTTGAGATAGCGGTCCACATCCGGGTTGGCGAAGTCCTTGGCCGAAGACGGCAGATAGATCAGGCCCGAGGCCACCACTTGCTGCACGATCTCCTTCACACGCGGCCACGCCTCAGTCGCCAGCATCCGATAAGCCGATGATGTCTGCCCGTTCGGCAGCACGGCGCCGTTGACCCAGGGTTGCGGTGTCCCGGCCATCGAGTCCGACAGCGCCCAGAACGTGTTGCGCCAGTTGATCACCTCGCCCAACTGGGTCTGCACGCCCCGGAACGCCATGGTCCCGGAAGCCTCCAGAGCGCGGTGCAAGAGCCCGGCCATGAAATCCAGCTTCACAGCCAACCGTGTGCAGGCCTGAAACGTGAAGCCATTGAAGAAACCCGAGCGCGGGTAGAATGCCTTGAGCTTGTCCAGATCCTTGTAGACCAGCACGTTCTCCCACGGGATCAGAACCTTGTCGAAAACGATGATCGCGTCGTTCTCGTCGAACCGGCTGGACAGCGGATAGTCGAACGGCGTCCCAGTCTCCGCGGCCACTTTCTCATAGCTCGCCCGGCAGAACAGCTTCACGCCCGGCGAGTCCATCGCCGCGATGAACATGCAGGCGAAGTCCTCATGATCGATTTCACCGGACATGTTCTGCGCCAGGAAGTTGTAGTGTGTCAGGGCCGAATTCGTCGCCACGACCTTGGCACCCGAGACAATGATGCCGGCATCCGTCTCACCCTCGCAGCTCAGATAGACATCCCGCACCTCCGAGGACGGCTTGTCCCGGTCGATCGGCGGGTTCACGATCGCATGGTTCAGGTAGAACACCGCTTCCTGGCATTTCTTATGCCAAGCCCGCGCGTTGTCGGCGAAATCGCCGTAGAACTCGGCATTGGCGCCCAGCGTGTTCATCAGCGCCGCCTTGTAGTCAGGCGACCGGCCCATCCAGCCATAGCTCAGACGCGACCACCCTGCGATCGCATCGCGTTGCGCGAAAAGATCCTCGGACGAATGCGCGACCTTGAAGAACTTGTGCGTGTACCCGCCATTCCCTGTGTCGGTCGGCGCGCAAAGCAAATCCTTGGTCTCGTTGGCATGCAACGCATCGTACAGCCGCGCCGTCGATCGCACCGAGTTCCGGAACGCCGGGTGCGTGGTCACGTCATCCACGCGCTCGCCATAGACATAGACTTCGCGCCCGTCGCGCAGGCTTTCCAGATACTCCGCCCCGGTGAACGGGCGTTTGTCATCGGCGCGAACGGCTGCGTAATCCATGGTCGACCTCCCGAATGGGCTTGCCGCCCAATCCTATTCATTGATATGTGAATGAACATGAAAGACGATGCGCATGTCAAGGCACAGCTGCCGCGGATCCGCCCGCTGGATCAGTCGCTGCCGATCCAATTGCTCAAGGTCCATGATCTGGTGATGGCCTACTTCCGGCCGATGTTGCACCGGTTCCGCATGACCGACCAGCAATGGCGGGTGCTGCGCGCCATCGCTGCCGGGATCACGGATTTCGGGGATCTGGCCCAGGCCACCCACATCCAGCCCGCCTCGCTGTCCCGGATGTTGGCCGGTCTGCAACAGCGCGGCTGGACGGCCCGCGAGGTCTCGACCACCGACCGCCGCCAGCGCACCGTCACCATGACGCCCGAGGGCTGGGCCGTCTTCCATGCCGCCGCCGCCGAGACCGAAGCGATCTACGCAGAACTCCAGTCAGATCTTGGTGAGACCTATTCAAGCACTCTTGAAAGCCTCGGAGCAATCGCCGCCAGGCTCGAGTAAGCCCGGCAAACCGCTGTGTTGCGGAATACCCGATGCATGCTGGGTACAATCCACTCGAACCCGGTGGGCGTTGTGACCGGGTCGCCTGCCCGCGAAATGCATATCCTCAATGGGACCAGTCAGCGGACGGCGAACACTGCCCTTCCGCCAACGAGAAGACCGCGCCGTTGATGTGCCGCGATTCCACCGTTCCGACGCGGCCCCCGAAGTCACCTCTCAGCCTCCCGCTTCAGCAGGCGCTCGGCACCCTATTCGCCACTCAGCACGAGATTGAGATCCTCAGCAATTCCCGCCCCATGTGGGTGAGCACTGGTGCTGGCCAAAGCGTACGGAGTCTGGCCGCCGCCATACATATTTGCCTTCGCTGCAATGCTCGCCCCATGCGAGATCAGCACGCGCGCGACGTCGGGCGCATTCATCGGCATCCGTTGCCGATGGCTCTCGACACCATTCGCGCCGACATAGTGCAGCAGCGTGGACCGATGGCCGTACCGTGACCGCGCTGTGACCAGTTGAGGCTCTCGCGTCAACCGCAAGTCCAACGCCTCGATATCGCCCGCTAGAACGTCATCAAGCGCACTCTCGAAGGATGCTTCGCTGCACAAATCGCCAAGCGCCTCGACGGCATCCCAATCGGCGAACCCATACTCGTGGGACATCGTCAGTGCAGCGTCGGCATAAGTGAACTCAGCACGCATGACATCATCCACTGCTTTATGACGCGCGTCCGGCCACCACGAGCATACGTGCATCGCGATCCGGCGATCTCCCGCCTTGTGGCCAGCGTGCACCGTTCGCGCCTGTTGCGCGATCTGCTCACGGATCGGCAGCGCACGAAAGTCAGCAGTGCCCAGATACGGGTGCAGGTCGCAGACAGCGGCAACCTCGTTCGCGATGTAGACTGGCATCTCTGATCGAAACCTCGCGACTTGGACAGGATTGCAATCCTACCAGAGCCTCAACGCGGCGATAGAGCAAGGATCAAGGCCCGCGCATCGCTCCTGCCAATTCCTCAACCAGCCTTGGGCCGTTAAGCAATACGGTTCTTCGCCGGTACGGCTTTGGCGCAATATCGACCCCAGCCATACGAAGGCGAAGGCCACTCCTGACTTGTCTTAACTACTCGCACTCCTGATTGGTGCCAGCCGTCCGACGGGTACCCGCCTGTCCAACGTCGTACCCTCAAAGACCTATTTAGTTGAATACCTGAGACGCAGATACTGTCTCGCCTTTTATTGATCGCTAACCATTTCCAATAACCTTCTCGGCGTCACAAAGTTGAGAAGCGCATGTCGATCGAACACCAAGAAACAACGACTGACGGTGGTGACAATCATCTTGCGAACGTGAACGCCATCGACGTCTTGCGGGTCGATGGCAAGATTTTTGCCGTAACAGGCGGCACGGACAATCGCCTTGATGTCTACGAGATTGATAACGACCCGGCGTCACCGACCTATGGGCAAATGTCGTCCACACCGGTCGATACCGTTGTCGACACCGCCAGTCTGAACCTGAACAACATCAAAGCCATCGAGTCGTTGGAAATTGACGGTACTACCTACGTGTTTGCTGGCGGAAGTGAAAGCGGAGTCTCCAGCTTCGCGGTCGACAATACCGGCCAGCTTACGCCGGTTGACAACGCGACCAACACGGGCCCAATAAATCTGGAAGACGTCCGGGATCTGTCTACGGTCAGCTTGGATGACGGTGCAGGGGGCACGAACCACTTCCTCTTCACCGTGGCGGACGGAGCGGGCGCCAATTCCATCGACAACGACGGGATCAGTGTGTTCCAGGTTGCCAGTGATGGCACGATGACAAACGTCGATAACGTCATCGACGATGGCACGCTACAGATCAACAACCCCCAGGATATCGAAGCGGTACAGGTCGACGATGGAGCGGGCGGCGTCTCCACGTTCGTGATCGCAGGGGGCAACGAGGACGGAGTCTCGGTGTTCTCGGTCGCAGGCGACGGCACGCTGACGAACACCGACAACGTCACGGACGACGCGACGCTCCAACTGCAGAACGTCAGATCGATCGAGGGCTTCGAAATTGGCGGCACCAGCTACGTTGTCGTCGGTTCGGACGGAGAAGGATTGAGCTTCTTCGAGATCGATAATGCCGGGACGCTAACCAATGTCGGCAACGTTGCCGATGACGCGACACTCAACCTCAATGCAATCGACGATGTCTATGTCGGTGAATATCAGGGCGTGCAGGCGCTGTGGGTCGCAGGCCGCGACGATGGTCTTGACGTCTTCGAGATCAGTGTGACCGCTGGTACGGGCGAAATCGTTCTCACCCGGATCGCAAACTTCGACGAGACCAGCTTCGATACGTCCGACATGCGGGCCCTCGATGGTGACAGCGGTTTCATCGTTGCCGGGGACACTGCGTCAAGCTCGATATCCTCGTTCACCGCGCCCTGCTTCGCCCCCGATACGCTGATCCTGACGGTCGACGGCGAACTGCCAGTCGAAGAATTGGCGATCGGCGATCTGATCATGACCGCCGACCATGGTGCACGGCCGCTGCGCTGGATCGGACGGCGCAGGGTCGCCTTCGGCACGCCCGAGACGAACAGGCAGAAGCCGATCGAGATCAAAGCGGGTGCGCTCGGCAGCGGTCTGCCGCGACGAACGCTAGTCGTCTCGCCACAGCACCGCATGGTGCTGCCCGGCCCGAATGGCACCGAGGCGCTTTGCTTGGCCAAGGGCTTGACCGGATTGGCAAACGTGCGGCGGATGGCGGGGAAGCGCGCTACGACCTACTACGCACTGCTGCTCGACCAACATGAGGTCATCTACGCCGAAGGTGCCGCGACCGAAAGCTTCTTCCCCGGCGAATTCATTCTTTCGCAGCTTCCGGAAACGCAGCGCGCTGAAGTCCTGTCGATTGTCTCCGGCAGCGCGACGCCCGGGGCGGGAGCGCCGTATGCACCAGCCCGCGCAGTCCTGACCCGCCAGGAAGTGGAAGCACTCGTATCAGCACATCGAAACAGTGTCGCCGACGCTGCAGCATGACACGCACCGCTTGCTCCGCGCACGCAGCGTTGATTTGCTGATCGGGCTGCAAACGTTGACGGGCGACCGGGCACACGAAACCTGCAATCCATGACGGCAATGCGGCTCGCTGGAAGTGGTACTCCAGCCGCAGTACTATGGTCTGAAACCCCGTTTGATGCTTTGTCAGCGGCGGCGCGTTGCTTTGGCGAACTGGTGATCCGGATGAGACGCTGACGTGCTACCGACAGGGCCCATTCCGTCCAGCCGAATGCTTTTACAGGAGGCTTATATAAGACTACCGACCGGCACCGTGGACTGCTCGGGAAAGGGTGCCAACCCGGCAATTCTCGAAGGACGGATTATGGTTAACGCCCTGCCAGTCGACCTCGCGTTGTTACGAATGCGGTAGAAACGGAACACCGTTTCCATACGTTTGCACTACCGATGCACTATGCCGCGTGGGTCAGCGCAGACGCGTTAACCTTCCAGTTCAGCCGACGGGATGACGGGGAAGAACCGGCCCCCCGAATGCAAACCGAACCAGCGTTCACCGTTAACCTCTTCGTTAACGCCGATATCCACCAGGCGGTAATAGCTCTTTCGGTCGATCAGCGCTTCAAGCCCCCGGCGGACGTGCACGTAAGGCGCGGGCTCGCCGGTCTCGGGATCACGCTCGACCCGGATCGGATTGTCCGGCCCGGCGACCGTCCGGTCGCCGACATTGGTCTCGAAGGTCAGGGTCTGTGCGGGACCGACTCCAGTCGCCTCGAAGTCCACGGCGACGAATGGTGCATCGTCCACCGTGATCCCGATCTTCTCAACCGGTGTAACCAGATAGTACTTGTCGTCCTCCAGTTTCAGGACACTCGCAAACAGCTTGACCAGTTCGACGCGGCCAATCGGGGTGCCGAGATACCACCACATCCCGTCCCGCCCGATTCGAATGTCGAGATCGCCGCAATAAGGCGGGTTCCACAGGTGCACCGGAGGGGGGCCCTTCTGTGCCCTTTGGGCAGCCGCAACGGCCTTCGCGAGGCTATCTGCTGCGCCGGGGTCACTCAATGGATCAGAAATTTGTGTCTCCGACATGCATTAACCCCTGTTGCCTTTCCTTTGCGCTACATAGCTTATGTTAACGAAAGTGACCAACCGATTGCCCGGAGGCTTCCGTATGTCCGACCCCGTCGCCGCGATTGAACAGGCTGGCGCAGAACTCGAAAAGGTCAAATCCGAAATCGCAAAGCGGATCGTTGGCCAGAATAACGTTGTTAATCAAAGCCTTACGGCCATCCTGTCCGGTGGACATGCCTTGCTGGTCGGTGTCCCCGGTCTCGCAAAGACACGGCTGGTCGACACGCTCGGGAAGGTGCTGGGACTTGATTCCAATCGTATCCAGTTCACGCCCGACCTGATGCCTGCGGATATCCTAGGGTCCGAGGTTTTGGAAGAAGGCGCCGACGGATCGCGTATGTTCAAGTTTATCCAAGGACCTGTTTTCACGCGGCTTTTGATGGCGGACGAGATCAACCGTGCCTCGCCCAGAACACAATCCGCCCTGCTTCAGGCGATGCAGGAATATCACGTGACAGTGGCTGGCGAGGACCGGGCGCTGGACCGTCCGTTCCACGTGCTCGCGACCCAGAACCCCATCGAGCAGGAGGGAACATACCCGCTGCCCGAAGCGCAGCTCGACCGTTTCCTGCTGCAGATTGGCGTGGATTACCCGACGCGCGACGAGGAGCGCGATATCCTGATCGCGACCACGGGTTCTCAGGAAGCCGTTTGCGAACAGGTTCTCAGCGCGGAAAAACTGATTGAAATGCAGACACTTGTCCGCGCGATGCCGGTCGGTGAGGCAGTCGTCGAAGCTATCCTTTCGCTGGTACGATCCGCCCGACCGGGCGAGCCAGAGGCCGCAGCCGCCGCGACAAAGCGGCTCGCCTGGGGGCCAGGTCCGCGTGCAGCACAGTCCTTGATGCTGGCCGTTCGCGCCAAGGCGCTGCTCGAGGGGCGACTGGCTCCGACCCTGGATGACGTCAGAGCGCTTGCTCCCGCTGCAATGTCGCACCGGATGGCACTCAGCTTCTCGGCCCGCGCCGAGGGCGCATCGATCGCAGGCGTTATCGAGGAATTGCTGGGGCAGACATCGATTGCCGAAGCCGCCTGAGTGCTGTCCGCATCAGACATATCCGGGTCTCAGGGTCACATTTGATGGCGTCGTCAACCAATGCATCTGCCGCGCTGCGGCGCGACGCCGAGAAGATCTCTGGCTCGCTGCCACCGCTTCTGGTTGAAGCAGACCGGCTCGTCTCGACCCTGGTGACCGGCGCACACGGCCGCAAACGGTCCGGCATCGGGGAGACGTTCTGGCAGTACCGGCCCGCGCATCCGGGCGACTCGCTGGGGCAGGTCGATTGGCGGCGATCCGCGAAGTCCGACCGCCTATTCGTACGCGAGATGGAGTGGGAAGCGGCAGAGAGTACGGTTTTTTGGTGTGATCGCGCGCGCTCTATGGACTTCAAATCGGACCGGGTTGAGCGAACGAAGGCCGAGCGCGCCCAGCTGCTGACCCTTGCAACCGCGGTCCTGATGCACAGGGGCGGCGAACGCTTCGGTCTGCTCGGGACAGACCTCGCCCAACCGCGCGGCGGTGAAACACAGCTCATGCGGATGGCTGCGACCGTGACTGCACCTGACCACAACGCGAAGGACTTCGGCGCGCCACCCAAGGGTCATTTGCCAAAAGCGGGCAAAGCCGTCTTCTTTTCGGATTTCATGGGGCCACGGGACGATGTGTTTCCGGCACTTCTGAATGCCGCTGGTCAGGGCACCGGCGGTGTCTTCGTGATGATCCTGGATCCGGTCGAAGAGGAATTCCCGTTCCATGGCCGTATTCGCTTCGAGTCGGTTGCGCGCGCGGTGCGCCACGAAACGGACGAGGCGGACAGCCTGCGCCAAGAATACCTGGCGCGGCTCGCGGAGCGGCGCAATGATCTTGACGCTGTTGCCCGGCGCGCCGGTTGGCATCTGATCCTGCACCGAACCGACGAGAGCCCGCGCAAAGCGCTTGTCGCCCTGCATGGCTTTCTGGGGGGTGGGCAATGATCTCCATCGGTTCGCTGGCCTTTCTTAACCCTTGGATCCTGGCTGGTCTGATCGCTCTGCCGATCATCTGGTTCCTGCTGCGCGCGATCCCGCCATCGCCGCGCACACAGGTGTTTGCTGGCGTTCGGCTGCTGCTTGGGCTCGAGGATCAGGACCGGCAGTCGGACAAGACGCCATGGTGGCTGCTGTGGCTGCGATGCCTTGCCATCGCCGCGGCTTTGATTGGCTTTTCACAACCTGTGCTGAACCTAGAGACCCGGTTGGCAGGCCAGGGACCGGTCCTGGTCGTGATGGATCAGGGGTGGGCGAGTGCGCCTGACTGGTCAGCGCGGATCTCGACCGCGCGCGCGGTTTTGGACGAAGCCGAACAAGCCGGACGCGATGTGATGCTTGCCAGCGTCTCTGACGGGACGGTCAGCCCGGCGATGTCGGCGGCGGCCGCGAAGCCATTGCTGTCTTCGGTGGAGCCGCGCCCCTGGACACCGGATGCCAAGACATTGGTCGAAACCCTTGAAACACTCGACCCCGAACCCGGTGAGACGATCTGGTTTCATGATGGCATTGGTGGCGAGGCCGAGGACATGTTGCGCGACAGGCTGGCCGAAATGGGAACGCTTCACCTGATCGGACCTCGAAACCCGAGCCCGGCGGTGACACCGCCATTCCTTGAGGAAGGCTATCTGAAGACGAGGGTTTTGCGGACCGGTTCTGGCGCACAGTCTATCGACGTTGCAGCGATGGCGCGTGACGAGGACGGCAGAGAGCGTCGTATCGCCGTGGCTCGCGCCGAATTCTCGGGTGACGAGGCGAGTACGACTGTGACCTTTAATCTGCCACCCGAACGTCAGGGCCAAGTGACGCGTGTCCTGCTGACGGTGCAACCTTCGGCAGGTGGCGCTGCGTTCGCTGACGGGGCTATCCGCCGGGTCCGGACGGGTCTGGTCTCGACAACAGGGGACGATGCGCTGAGTAATCTGACCTCTCCGACACACTATCTCGAGCAGGCCTTGGTGCCTTGGGCGGATCTGTTGCCGGGCAGTCTGGATGCAGCACTCAAGCAGGATCTGCCTGCGATTATTCTGGTTGATCAAGGAGAGTTCCCCGAGGAAGAGCGGAATGCTCTGACGGAATGGGTCTCGGACGGAGGTCTGCTGATACGGTTCGCGGGGCCGCGTCTGGCGGCGTCTGTAGGATCGCCTGGCTTTGTGACAGGTGCGAATGATGACCTTCTTCCCGTCCGGCTACGCCGTGGCGGTCGGGTGCTTGGCGGAGCACTCGCCTGGAGCACACCGCGCGCGCTGGGCCCCTTCGACCCGGCTGGTCCGTTTCGTGGTCTCGCACTGCCGGAGGAGGTTGACGTGCGCACTCAGGTGCTCGCAGAGCCTTCGCCCGATCTGGCGGGCAAGGTCTGGGCCAGTCTGGACGATGGAACACCTTTGGTGACGGCAAAACGGCTGGGTGAGGGGCGCGTCGTGCTCTTTCACGTCTCTTCGGATGCCGAATGGTCATCGCTGCCATTATCCGGCTTGTTCGTTGAGATGCTTGGCCGCCTGATGGCGCTTGCGCCCGGCCGCGCCGCGTCTGCGTCGGACGAGCAGGCCCTGGCGGGCACGCTCTGGCGGCCGGATCTTCTGATGGGTGCCGACGGGGTGCCGCGTCCGGCATCGGATCTGGATGCGACCGTACCGGGCGAACTAATTGCAAGCGCGATTGCTGGCCCGGAACTTCTGCCAGGCGTGTATACGCGCGCCGATGGTGCGACCACCACACAGCGCGGCCCGCAGGCTGCCGTGGTCAATGTTATAGCTCAGGATGGGGAACTGACCCGGTTCTCGGGTGCGCCGGAGACAGCCACAAGTGAGACCTTGGGCACGAATGCACCGCAAAGGTATGGGGCACTTCTCTTGACGCTTGCGGTTGTTCTCGCGCTGATCGATGTGATCGCCACGCTTCTGGTCGCAGGCCGCATTCGCCTTGCACGCCCGCGCGCCGCGCTTTCGATCGCGCTTCTGGCAGGCGGGTTGATGCTTCTGCCGCAGGGGTCGGCCGACGCACAGGAAAGCGATGTCCCGCGTGAGGCGGTATCCTCGACCGCAGAAACGACACTGGCCTTCATTATCACCGGCGACAGCCGCATTGATTCAAAATCCGAAGCAGGTGTCCTGGGGCTTGGTCAAGCGATGACGGCTCGAACGGCTGTCGAGCCTGGTCCGCCCGTGGGTGTGCGTCCCGGCCAGGACGAGTTGGCATTCTATCCGGTCCTTTACTGGCCGCTGACGGATCAGACCGTGCCCACGACGGATGGGTTGAATGCGCTCTCGGAGTATATTCGCACCGGCGGCATGCTGATCATCGATACGCAGAGTGGTGCCTCGGGCTTTGGCGGTGCATCAGCCAGCCAGATGCGCGGCATTGCGCGTGCACTGAACCTTCCGCCGTTGGCACCGGTCGACCGGGATCACGTTCTGACGCGCACGTTCTATCTGCTTAACGAGTTTCCCGGACGATGGCGTGGTGACCGCATCTGGGCCGAGGCAGCACCACAGCGCCAGGGCGCCGGAGCAGATGCCGACATCCCGCAATTCGACCGGGTGGATGACAACGTCTCACCTGTCGTCGTGGGGTCTGCTGACTGGGCCGCCGCATGGGCCGTCGATGATGCGGGTCTGCCGCTCTATCCAGTTGGTCGGCCCGGCGACCGTCAGCGCGAGATGGCGATCCGGTTCGGTGTCAATACGGTGATGTATGCGCTGACAGGCAACTACAAGTCCGATCAGGTTCATGCGCCTGCGGTGCTCCAGCGGTTGGGACAGTAGGCCATGCAAGATCTGGACATCACTTTCCTGCCGTTGCTGCCGCTCCCGGTCATTTGGGGGCTCGCGGCTCTTTGTTTGGCTGCGATTGCGGTGGCTGCGCGGTATGGTCTGCGCGGCTGGATACTGCGCGCTCTGGCTTTCGCCGTCCTTCTGTTCGCGCTGGCCGGGCCGAACCTGAGATCCGAGAAACGCGAAGGGCTTCCGAACGTCGCCTTCCTCGTCACTGACCGATCCGACAGCACGACGCTCGAGGATCGCGCGGAGCAGATCGGTTCGGCCTCGGAAGATCTGAACGCCGCAATCGCTGCCCTGTCGACGGAGACAGAACCGCTCGAACTGGTCGAGATTGATGTCACGTCCGGCGGGCAGCGCGATCGCGGCACGCAAATGCTGACAGCGTTGGATACGGCGGCGGCACGATTTGCGCCAGGACAGATCGCCGGTGCGATCCTGCTGAGTGACGGTCAGGTTCACGACCATGCACGCTTTGACGAGTTCCCGGCGCCCGTCCATGCGCTGATCGCGGGAGAGCCAGACGCTTTTGACCTGCGCCTTGCGCTTGAGACCGCGCCAGCCTTCGGGATTGTCGGCGAAGAAGTCGTCTTCCAGATCCGGGCCGAGGCCGTTGGCGATGCGCCTGCCGGACTGAGTCAACAGCTGCCAGCAACGGTATCGATCGATGGCGGCCAACCGGTCCCGATCGTCCTGAACATCGATCGGCCGACGGATCTGGCCATAGAAATCGAACACGGTGGATCGACCGTGGTCGATATCCAACTGATACCGATGGACGGCGAACTCACCACGCGCAACACCCGCATTATCTCGAGCGTGAACGGCGTGCGCGACCGGCTGCGTGTGCTGCTCGTTTCGGGCGAACCGCATCCGGGCGGGCGCACCTGGCGCGATCTCTTGAAGTCCGATCCGACGGTGGAGCTGATCCACTTCACGATCCTTCGGCCCCCGGCAAAGCAAGACGGTACACCGGTGTCCGAGCTTTCGCTTATTGCCTTTCCAACGCGCGAATTGTTCCTGGAGAAGATCGACGGGTTCGACCTGATCGTCTTCGACCGCTATCGCTGGCGCGGGGTGCTTTCATCGGGTTATCTCGCCAACGTGGCACGATATGTCGAGGATGGTGGCGCTATCCTCGTTGCCTCCGGTCCCGCGTTCTCTGGCGCGCAAAGCCTCAGTCGAACACCGCTTGCCGACGTTATTCCGGCAGAACCAACGGTCAGTGTGATCGAACAGCCATATGTCCCGCGCGTCACGGAGCTTGGGGACCGCCACCCTGTCACAGCAGGGCTCGAGGCAGCGGCAGGGCTGCGTGATGGTATTCCCGAGTGGGGCAAGTGGCTGCGCCAGATCGAGGTCGATCCGCAGTCCGGCCATATCGTCATGTCCGGAGCGGAAGAGCGTCCCTTGCTGATTCTGGACCGCGTAGGTCAGGGACGCGTCGCCCTGATCGCCTCGGACCATGCTTGGCTCTGGTCGCGCGGGTTCGATGGCGGCGGTCCGCAGGCCGACCTGCTGCGTCGAGTTGCACACTGGTTGATGCGCGAACCGGAGCTTGAGGAAGAAGCTTTGTTCGCCTTTGTCGAGGGCGAACGGGTCCTGATCGAGCGACGCTCGCTCGACGCCGAAGGCCCGGATGCGGTTTCGGCAACGCCGCCAGATGGCAGCGAGGCGCAAGTCCTTCAGTATGAATCAGTTGCGCCAGGCCGTTGGCAGGCCGTTCTGGACGGCGCGGCGGAAGGTCTGTGGCGTCTGGACGATGGCGAGACCCAGGCAGTTGCGGCGGTTGGCCCACCAAGTCCGATCGAGTTCACATCCGCGCTGGCGACTGCGGACGTGCTCGCCCCCCTTGCTGCCGCGACCGGGGGTGCTGTGCGTTGGTTGAATGACGGCCTTCCCGACATCCGTATGGTACGAGAAGATCGGCGCGCGTCGTCAAGGTCGTGGATTGGGCTTGAACGGCGGGACGCGTACCGCGTTACAGGCGTCGATCTGCTTCCGCTACTGCCACCCTGGCTTGCAGCGATTGCTGTAGGGCTGCTGTTGCTCGCTGGCTGGCTGCGCGAAGGTCGCTAGCCGAGAGCGTCGATTCCATAAACCTTGACTTAATCTTTATCGATTAGTTCTGCCACATCGCAGGGTTGCGGCGATTCCCGAACATGGGTGCATTTTTGAGCGCGAAGGGATCGCCCCTCTGCGCCTTTCGTGCTGTCCAACGCCCCGCGCGGAACCGGCAGAAAGGACCCCGGACATGAAGCCCGTACTCGCACTCGCCGTCATGATGGCCCTGACCGGCTGCGACTTTTCCCGCAACAGCGGACCGCAGGTTATAGAATCGCTTAACACCGAAACGCTGGCCGATGGCATCTCGACGGCGTCGCAAGCCGTCATTGCACGGTGCGAAACGCTCGACGGTATCGTTGTGCGCCTGGCCGTCGACTCGTTGTCGCGCATCTCGGGCACGACGCGCCATATCGACCGTCTGCGCCGCGAGCGCCGTGAGGTTTGCGCGGAAGCCGAACGGTTGCGTGGTTTGACAGCCAGCACCACCGCTAAGGATCCCGGGATCACACCTGCGCCCTGAATGCCGACCAAAAGACGCCCCTTGCGGTTCACCGCCTTTCGGACTAGGTGAGCCGCAGTCGGGGCATGGCGCAGCCTGGTAGCGCGACGGTTTTGGGTACCGTAGGTCGCAAGTTCGAATCTTGCTGCCCCGACCATCCCTCAGATCGGTATTCCCTGACACCTTTTGCGCAAAGCTGTGATGTCGCGAATTATGGAGAATGAGCGCAGCGCCTTATCTTATGTGCAGACCATAAACTTCAGGACTTCACATCATGCGCTTATTGCTTTCAGCTCTGGTCGCTGCGGCCGTTTCGTTTCCCGCCACCGCCTTCGAGTCTCGTCGGCTTCTGATCGAGCACGAAAACCGGACACGTGAGGCCTTGATCGATTTAAGTCCGGATGTGAGCAACGCACCAATGCTCGTCGTTCTGCATGGAGGGTTGGCCGGACCTATGACTGTTCGGCGAAGGGCAGGTGTAACGTTGGCATCGCAAGGCTGGGTTGTCGCATGGCCATCGGCAGTCGACGACTGGAACGATGGCCGGGTCGACTACGATGGCAACCCGTACGATACGGCCGACGATATCGGGTTTCTACGCAAGATGGTCGCCGAACTGTCGCAGCGCGGGCTGGTCGACAAAGATCGGGTCTTCGTCGCCGGGCCGTCGATTGGCGGCGTCATGGCGCTGAACCTGTTGTGCAACGCCCCGGATCTGGTTGCAGGTATTGCTGTGGCCATTGCAAGTTTTGCGAAGGGTGCGGACTGTCAGTCGGGTCCGCCGCGCCCGGTGATCTACATCCACGGCACAGATGACGACATCATGCCACCCAACGGTGGACGCATCGGAGGATGGAACCCTCTGGTGCGCGACCGGGGCTATGTCGCATCGGTGGAAGACACGGTTCGCCATATTGCCCGGCGCAACGAATGCGACGGATTTGACGAGGCTCAACTTCCGGACCGTGTCGCGGACGATGAGTCAACAGTGGTGCTTCGCACATATCAGGGCTGCTCGGAACCGGTGGTCCACTATGTTGTGAACGGAGGCGGGCATACCTGGCCCGGCGCCCCGGCGTCTCGCCTGGGCCGTTGGGTTGGCAGCACGAACTACGATTTCTCGGCGACAAAAGCGGTCGAGCAGTTCTTTCAAAACATCGCGCGCGGGCAAGCCCCCGAGAGCAAGGCGCAGGGAGGGTAACCCCCCTGCCCTGACTCTACGATCAGCCCGTCGTTGCTGACGCAGACTGAACACGGATCTTCCAGCCGTCGATCAGTGTGCCCTGCGTCTTCAGGCGAGAGGCCAGGTAATAGAGCCGTTGTGTGGCTGGGCGGTCGGGAGCGGTCTCGAAACGCTGCTTCAGATAGTAGGGCGGGATCGCCTGGTACATCAGGGTCGCGGTGACTGTGACATCAGCCGGATCGACGCCGTAAGGAAGGTCGATCTGATAGCGAAGTCGATCCCCGCCCGGCGTGAAGTTCGGATCGTCATGGGCGTTGCCCTCGGGCCGGGTCGCCTTCATGAACGCGGTTGTCACCTCGCTGGTGCCGAATTTCTCGGTGAACTCTGGTGTGCCGGGTCCGCGCCAGCCATGCGGCAACAACCGGTTGTCCTTTGGGTGGAAGATCCGACGGATGAAACTGGTCGTAAAGGTCTTGTCAGCATCCTGGGTCAGTTCCTCATAGATCTGCACCTGGTCCTGATTGTTGATCACGTCGTAATGCGGTTGGTAGAGTGCTTCTGTTTTCCCTTCAGGCACGTAATTCAGGAATTCAGTCTTCAGCGGTTCGCCATCGGCGCCCAGGATCACGCCAACGTCGTTCGAGCAGCCGGAGCACCAGACCACCTCGCCATCCGGTGCGGTCGCCTTGACCTCGAGGAACGCGCGGCGGAAGCCGACGCCTGAGGGGAAGCGGTGCCCGGTCTTGTTGGTCACGCCAACCAGGGCCACGACGCCGCCGTCACGCGCATCGACAGTCACAGAGACGTCCGACGTCTCGTCCCGCGCCTGGATCGCCATCTCGTCAATCGATTGCTGGGCGCCGTTCTTGGCCGAGGTCATCGGATCGACAAGCCCCATGCCCATCTCGGCGCTGAACTGGCGCAACATCTCGACCATGTAGGCGTTCAAACCGACAAAGGCGTGACGCTTGTACCCTTCGCGGAAGGGGACTTCCAAATCGGCTTCGGGCAGGCGATTTTCGACATCCGGAAGCGTCGTATCCTGGATCGAGGCAATCTGCGACGTGATCGCATCGACCTCGACCTTGCCATCCACTGACTTGAAGCTGTTCTTCATGTGGCAGTCTTGGCACGACTGTGCCGAGTCGGGATCGGCGTAAGACGAGTTGACCCATTCGATGTAAGTCGCCTGTTCGACCGAATGCTGGAGCGGGACCAGCTTCTGCGGGAAGGTGACACCGTATTCCGAGCCGAGGAACTCCGCGCCATTCTTGGCGGCCTGATTGAAGACTTGTTGGTCAGCGATCTCGTAGCCTGGGAGTGGCTTGTCCAGCGGCCAGCCGACATTGCCCAGATTGATCGTATGACAGGCCCCGCAAAGCTCGCTGTCCTTCACATAGGCATCGTACTCGGGCCGGATCCCCATGGCGTTCTCCATGGGACGTTGCCGGACGTCTTCGAAGGGTCCGATCAACCGGTCAGCGTCTGTGTAGCGGAAGACACCGGTTGTCCCGTTCATCAGGTAGGTGTCGAGCTTGTTGTAGTCGGGCTGCCCCGGACCGCGCTGCGGCGGGGCGATGTGGTGACAGACAGCGCAGGAAATCCCGTCCCGCGCAAGATTGCCATACTGGTGATAGGGATAGGTACCGTCCTTCTGCTGCTGTGCTTTCTCTGCCTCGGTCAAAGGTGCGTGCAGCAGCGTGTAATCGACTTTGAAGTTGTTTGGCTCGAGACCGGCGTCAGGGTTCGCGTGTGCGTCGATTTCAAGCTGACGCTGCCCCATGGCACCGTGGCAAGACAGGCAGGTCGTGCCGAGAGCCGCGGTTACATCCCCGTTGCCCTCCGCCTCGAGCATCGCGAATTCGCTCTCGAGCTGAGCGTAGAAAATCGGGTCGCGCCCCGCCAGGCCCATCGGCGACCAACGCCATTCGCCGTATTCGCTGATGTTGTAACCCGCGCCATAGTCGGCGCCTGTTTGCAGGAACATCGTCGTCCCATACGGAGGTCCGCCCAACCCGCCATGGCAGCCGACGCAGTTGTCGGACGTCAGGAAGTGCTGCGGATCGCCGGGCCGAGAAGGGACATGGTCCAACCATTGGCTCGGCAGTTTCTGGACGGTATCGGGCGGGACCGCGATACCGTACTTGGGTGGGAACATCTTCTCGAATTCGGGATTGATCGCGTCCGGCGAAGGCTTGGTCAGTGCCGTCAGCTTCGCAACCTGATCGCCGCCATGAAAGAAGTCATCGACCAGATCCTGCTCCGACTGGCCCTGCGCGGGAAGTTGCCATTTCGGCAGGTTCCACGGCCCCGGCGGAAACTGCTTCAGGTCGCGCCAACTCTCGTCGACGCGGAAGGTCAGAGGCTCACCGGGATATCCTGCGATGTTCGCCAGATCCGAGAAGATCAGTTCAGCGTCCGAGGACGCATGACACCGCATGCACATTCCATCCGCCGGACTTCCCGAAGGCGGTTTGTAGGGCGCCTTGAACGAATCGACAGCCGCGTCCTGCCCGACAAAGGCGAAGAACCAACCACCATGCGAAAGCGCGCTGTCCTTGACCATCACGGTCCAGTTCAGATTGCCGCCATCCTTCTTGTCGCGCAGGTAGGTCAGCATCTCGGCTTCGACCTTGGCCGGGTCGTCCGGGTACTCTACCTCCAGCCTCTCACGGTACTCGTTGTACCGTGCCCCAGGCGGGTTCGCCATTTCCTTCACGACAATAGCGCCATCCGGGATATCGCCCATGCGTCCTGCCTCGAGCCAGGCAAGCACTTCGGGCGAGTAATACATACGCACCGCCGGGTGGATGCCGTAGCTTGTGCCGAAGACGAACGGGCCAGTGTCACGCCAGGATTTGTCGCGTACCCAGTGCAGATCGGCGAACTTGCGGTCTGCGATAAACGGGAACAGAGCACCTTCGTAGTCGAGCAGCGGCGTTTCTGAAGGCAGCGGCAGGCCGGTTTCGGGTATTGGTTCGGCGGCCTCGACGGCTGTTCCAAGCGATATCGCTATAAAAAAGGCTGTCGTGGAAATTCGAGAAATCATCGATAACCTCATGTCTTGAAATAGGACATCAAGGTGACGTGGATCAGCCCTGATGGCAATGCCAATGTGCGGCATTCTGTCCAACGAGCGAAGGAGAATGCCAATGCTCAGCAGAATTGGAGATGTGGAAATCTGGCGTATCGCGGAGACAATTGGCCCGTTTCGTCCAATCACGACGCTCTTTCCGGATCTGTCGGCAGAGGATCTTGCCCGCCATCGCCATGTCGTCGAGCCACACGGTTTGCGGACAGATCCCGACACCGGTGAGGACTGGATCATCCTTCCGGTGCAGGCATTCCTGCTGCGGACACCGCATCACCTGGTTCTCATCGATGCATGCGTCGGGAATGACAAGACACTGCCAAGTTTGCCTGCCTGGTCGGGACTGCGCTCGAACCGTTTCATGTCGGCACTCTCGGCCGCCGGTGCTGCGCCCGAGGATGTTAGCCACGTGATGTGCACGCACCTGCATGTCGATCATGTCGGGTGGACGACCATGTTGCGCGATGGTCGCTGGGGGCCAACATTCCCGAATGCGAAGGTCATGTCGACCCCAGCCGATCTAGATCACGCACGCACTCAGGCAGAGCGCTATCCCGATCGCGCAGCGGGCCATATCTGGCGTGAAACGCTCGGGCCGTTGGTAGAGGCCGGGATCTTCGAAACTGTTGCCCCTGATCACATGATAGGTGACAGCATTCGTCTGGTTTCTACGCCGGGGCATACTCCCGGTCATGTCGCAGTCGAGATATCCACGAGCGGCGCTGCACGGCTTGCGATCACCGGAGACCTGATACACTCGCCAATCCAGTGCCCGTTGCCAGAACTATCACCAAACGTGGACTGGAACGGAGCACAGGCCGCTCAGACCCGGCGCGCTTTTCTGGATGCGCGCGCCGACACAGGGCAACTGATCATCGGCACACACTTTCCACTGCCGTCGCTTGGTTCTATCGAACGGGAAGAGACGGCGTTTCGATGGTGCCCGGCCTGCTAGAGCGTGCGGTTAATGAGCCTCGGCCAAAGGCTGCCCGATGTTCAGGAGCATTCCATTATCGATCACCAGCAACTGGCCAGTGATCGAGCGGCCGCCCAATGCAAACAGCATGATGGCTTCGGCGACATCCTCGGACGTCACGACCCGGCGCAACGGGGTCGTCGCCCGCGCACGCGCACGCAGCTTCTCGATGGTGTCTTCGTCGTGCTGCTTTGCCCACCACTCGCTGTCGACGAACCCCGGGCAGACCGCATTTACACGGACCTCGGGCGCGAGCGAACGGGCGAGCGAAAGCGTCATCGTGTTGAGAGCACCCTTAGACGCCGCATAAGCCATCGATGATCCCAAACCCGAAATCCCCGCTATCGACGAGGTGTTGATCACACTGGCTTGATCACTCTGCTTCAACGACGGCAATGCCGCCCGTACCATCTGGTAGACACCGATCGTGTTCACGCCGTAGATGCGCGCAAAATCGTCGGCATCAAGAGCGTCCAGATTGGACATATCCGCCGATTTCGTTGTGCCTGCGTTGTTCACCAGGATGTCGAGGCGCCCCCAGCGCGCGAGCGTTTGGTCGACAATGGTTCGGCAGACGGCATCCTGCGACACATCACCTTGTAGTGCTATCGCTTCACCACCTGCGGCCTCGCAGGCAGCGACCACCGCGGCGGCACCATCAGAGTTTCCAGAATAGGTGGCCGCAACCCGCACGCCCCGTTCCGCGAGCATCCTGGCAGTTGCAGCCCCGATCCCGCTGGAGGCACCGGTGACGATGGCGACGCGCTGGTCCTTGGACATGTCTTCCTCCGAAATGACAGGCACGATCCTGCGGCTCTGATACGCGGACGTAAAGCCACACCGCCCGGAGCGGGTGTTTTCATCCGGTTTGTGGTGTCGTGACCAACTCAGGCACTACGCTGCGAGATCCTTCACAAGGTAGTGGCGAGACTTCTTGTTCGGATATTCGAGCGTGCCATACTCCCGGAACCCAAGGCGTTTGTAGAAGTCCAGTGCCTGCCAGGAGTATGTATCCAGCGCCGCGCGGCTGCACCCGCGCCGAACCGCCTCGGCCTCCAAAGCATGCATCATTTTGGTGCCGAGCCCACTGCCGCGACGGTCCTCGTCTACCCAAAAACCTCGGATCTCGACCAGGCCCATGTTGGTGATCCCACGTGCCGCCGCCACGACGTGATCTCCGTCCCGGCACACGACCGAAAATGTTGTCCAGTTCCAGTTCGTGAACTGTCGATTGTAGCCGTCGAAGCGGCCCGCAACGTCGGCGTAGACCGCGTTGTCCGGATCGATCACCTCGAACTCTGCAGCCATCAGTTCGCGCGATCCTTCAGTTTTCCGAGCAGATAGCGATAGCCCAGCACAACCGCTACGAAAAAACCGAACGCCGCAATGTTGGACAGAGCACCCAAGGGATCCGCCGCCAAGGCACGGAAGTCGATCAATAGCATTGCGGCGAACGCGATCCAGGCACCCAAGGCGATCCGCGCCACAGTGCGGATCTGTGGGTCGTCGGGGCGTGCTGCCGCCGCACGGAACAGGATGAACACCGTGAACCCCGCCGCCGCGAGCGCGCCAATCTCCAACAAGACGATCATGGCCTCTCCCGAGCGATGTGTCCCAATCGAACCCGGAAGCTAGTTCACGCGATTCCGTCGAACAGGGCAGTCGAGAGGTAACGCTCGGCAAAGCTTGGAAGGATGGCGACGATGCGCTTGCCGTCCATGCCGTCCCGCTCGGCCAGTTCGATAGACGCGGCGATTGCTGCACCCGAAGAGATACCGCCCGGGATGCCTTCTTCACGCGCCAGCAAGCGAGCGTTCTCGAAAGCCGTTTCGTTGGCGACCGTCAGCACCTCGTCGATCAAATCACGGTTCAGGACGCCTGGCACGAAACCCGCCCCGATCCCCTGGATCTTGTGGGGGCCTGGATCACCGCCTGACAGGATTGGGCTATCTTCGGGCTCGATCGCGATGATCTTGCAATCGGGTGCGCGTTCGCGCAGCACCGTACCGACGCCGGTTATGGTCCCGCCCGTGCCGATGCCCGAGACGAAATAATCAATCTTCCCGTCGGTATCTGCCAGGATTTCCTCTGCCGTTGTCGCAACGTGAATCGCCGGGTTTGCCGGGTTCTCGAACTGTTGCGGGATGACTGAACCCGGCATGGCGGCGTGAAGTTCCTCGGCCTTCGCGATCGCGCCTTTCATGCCCTTCGCGGCTTCCGTAAGCTCCAGCTTGGCGCCGAGCAATGCCAACATCTTGCGCCGCTCGACCGACATCGATTCCGGCATTGTGAGGATAAGCTTGTATCCCTTGGCGGCCGCCGCGAAGGCCAAAGCAATACCGGTGTTGCCCGAGGTTGGTTCGATCAGCGTGTCGCCCGGAGTGATCCGCCCGTCGGCTTCCATCGCCTCGATCATGTTGACGCCGATCCGGTCCTTGACCGATGCAATCGGATTGAAGAACTCCAGTTTCCCGCAAATCTCGGCCTTCAGGCCTAGTTTCGCCGTCAGGCGGCTGAGCCGCACAATCGGCGTTGAACCGATGGTTTCGGTGATGTTTCCGTAGATTCTTCCGCGCGGATGAGCCGATGCCATGCCGTCCTCCCTGAGTTTGGCGGCATCCTAGTTCAGGAGATCAGTGCGCGAAAGCATGTAAGCGATACATCATTGCGGCACGCCCGCGAAGGGCGTGCCAGCGTTTCGCGGCGTTGCAGTTTCCGGGTCTAAGCCGGCAGTGCGGCACCATTGCCCACAGATTCGCGACCGATTGTGCCGTCCTCGTAAGCCGACCAGTCTGTCACGTCCGGATAGAACCGTGCGCGCCAACGATCGACGCGACGGTTCATGATCCAGAACCAGAGCGGTGGCAGCAACGCGCAGCCAACCATCGCCGGATAACTGTGCGGAAGTTGCGGCGCTTCCTGCCACGAGTAGTGCTGAAGCAACGGGAAGCGACGATCAGGGCGGAAGTGATGGTCAGAGTGACGTTGCAGGTTGATCAGCATCCAGTTCGACACCTTGTGCGACGCGTTCCATGAATGGTGTGGCTGCACGCGTTCGAACTTGCCGTTACCAAGATACTTCCGGCAGAGCCCATAGTGCTCGACATAATTCACGGCCTCGAGCTGATAGACCGCCATGAAACACTGGATGGCGAAAAGGGCGATGCCCCAAGGCCCGGCAAGCCAGACGGCGAAAGCAAGCCAGGCGCCGAGGCCTAACATGTAGCGCCACCACGGATTGGTGCGGTGCCAGATCGCGCGGCCACGGCGCGCCAGCCGGTCCTGATCGATTTTCCAAGCGGATACAAAGCTCCCGAGCACGGCGCGAGCGAAGAACGCATAGAACCCCTGGCCCTTGCGAGCACTCACCGGGTCCTTTGGTGTCCCCACCGTGAGGTGGTGACCATAAACATGCTCGGTCGCGAAGTGGCCATAACCCACTGACACGAGCAGAAACTCGCCCAACCAACGCTCCCACTTGTTGCGCTGATGGACAAGTTCGTGCGCGAAGGTGATGCCAATCGCACCGGTAGGGATGCCAAGAGCAAGGGCCGCGAAGACCTGCTCGGACGTCGTCATGTGGCCGGGCGACGTGATCGTCCAGAGCGAGTAGATGATCAGCAGGGTCTGGATCGGCGCCCACGCCCAGATCACCGCCTTGTGCCAGAACAGAAAGCGCTCTTCGGTTGCCGGATCCATGTTCTTGGTATCGAGGCCGAGGCTCTGGTCGAGCATGCCGATACAGACCCAGCCGTAGAAGAACGGCAATGCAATCCACCATCCACCCAGCGTCACGGCGATCGCGACCATGGGTGCCATGGTGAAGGAGAATGCGAAGGGAAGTGCCTTGAGAAGCATTGTTGGTCCTTCAGGTTTCATCCGGGACAATAGGATAAAACCTGCAATCCCGGCAATGGAGTGGCTCGAGATTGATAGGCACACGCTCGATAGACAGCGAAAGTTTCCAAAGTGTTAACCCTCCTGGGAAAACCCGGCGACAGTCTAGCCACGTGCGAGTTTACAAACCTTGGAGAAAACCGTCGGCATTTGCGCAGCGGCGGCCAGAAGCGGCACATGCGCGTCCACGGTTTCCTTCAGGTCCAGCCGTTTCACATCCAGGATCAGGTGGAAGTGGGTGAAGGTGTGCCGGACCTCTCCGATATCGACATAGTCGCCAACAACGGGCGGCGGACCAAGTGGCGGATTCTCGGACCACTCCGACGTCGGCACGGCGAGCATACCACCCAGAAGGCCCTTGTCGGGCCGTCGCTCTGTCAGGATAGATCCTTGTGAATCAACGACCACCCAGGCGACACCCCGGCGCGTAGGCTTCGTCGCTTTCGGCGTCTTGCGCGGAAGCGTGTCAGCGATACCGCTCTCGTATCCCTTGCAGGATGGCCGCCAGGGGCAGAGTGCACAAGCAGGTTTGCGCGGTGTGCAGATCGTCGCCCCCAGATCCATCACAGCCTGCGCATAGTCCCCAGGCCGGGTATCTGGCGTCAGCTCGGCCGCAAATCCACGCAGTGTCTCTTTGGAACCGGGCAGCGGGTCGGTCTCGGCGTGCAGGCGCGCCATCACGCGCTCGACATTGCCGTCCAAGACCGTTGCCTTGCGATCGAACGCAATCGCGGCGACCGCCGCCGACGTGTATTGCCCAATGCCGGGAAGATCCCGAAGCGCGCTTTCCGTGTCCGGGAAGTTACCATTCAAGTCGGCACTCACCTTGCGGGCGCATTTGATGAGATTGCGCGCCCGGGCGTAGTAGCCCAGCCCGGCCCATGCCGCGAGGATCTCGTCCTCTGGCGCGGCTGCAAGATCATGGACTGTCGGCCATCGCCGCGTGAACGCAAGAAAATACTTCGTGACGGCGGCGACGGTTGTCTGTTGCAGCATGATTTCGCTCAGCCAGACTCGATAAGGGTCAGGAACACCGCCGCTTTTGCGATCTTCAGGCGACACCCGCCACGGCAAAACGCGGTGATGCCGATCGTACCAATCCAGCAAATCCTGAGCCTTCGCTCTCGCAGATGTTATCGCCACCGCCCTGCCCCGATCTTTCTTTGGACCATCTCAGATATCAGGATAGAGCTTATCGGCCCAAGTCGACTATCATGACGACGTATGGGCAATCTGATCCGGGCGATTGAATGACGCGGCGCGAGGCAAACAAAGTTCGAACCAAGCAAGCCCCACCGCGCAGGCGGGGTTCGGGGCTGCGTCATGCGTCCGATACGGTGCGCGCCACGGTCAGCGCCGTCGCAGGTCAGAAGGGATTTGCCGAGGCGGATGTCATCCTGCGCTGGTCGGACATTGCCGGACAGAAACTGTCCAACGCCTGTCGTCCGGTCCGCATCCAGTATGGGCAGAACAGGAACCTGGGTGCCGCACTCGTTCTGGAATGCAACAGCGCCCTTGCCCCGGAGATTGAGCATCAGGCGCCGCGGATCATCGAACGGGTAAACCAGTTCTATGGTTATCGTGCAGTATCCCGCGTTCGAATCGTCCAGTCCTCACCCAGCGCGCCAGCGCGGGCAGGCTTTGCCGAGGGACAAACGGATTTCGCCGGACAGGACCCGAAACAATGCGCGCAGATCTCGCGCGCAGCGGAAGACATGGCCCGCAACGTAGAAGACGAAGGACTGCGCGCTGCGCTCACAACCATGGGCGCCCATATCCTGGCGCGTAGCAAGACCAAGGAACCTGGCGCATAGCTGCGCCTTCAACGAGAGGATCATCAAGATGAGCTTCACCCCAGACCGCCGCCTCATAGTGTCCGGGCTGCTTGCAACACCGCTTGTTGCACTGCCGTCGGCGAGCTTCGCTAACGCCAATGAACCTATTCTGGGTGACGTGGTCATGGGCGATCCGGAAGCACCGGTGACGGTCATCGAGTATGCCTCGCTGACATGTCCGCACTGCGCTTCTTTTCACAAGACCACATGGCCCAAACTGAAGGAAGCCTATGTCGACACCGGCAAGATCCGGTTCATCATGCGCGAGGTTTACTTCGACAAATATGGTCTCTGGGCCTCGATGGCGGCGCGCTGCGGCGGCGAAAAAGGCTTCTACCCGATGGTGGATGCCTATCTGAACAATCAGTCGACCTGGACACGCGCTGACAACCCAGGCGCCGAGATTCAGAAGATTGCGCGCCGTTCGGGCCTGGGTGAAGAACGCCTGCGGGCCTGCATGTCGGACCAGGACTATGCGAAGACGCTGATCGAGTCGTATCAAACCAATGCCGAAGCCGACGGGGTGCGCGCGACACCCAGCTTCATCGTGAATGGCGAGTTGCACAGCAACATGAGCTTCGACGAATTCGCAGCCCTTCTGGATTAAGCTCTCGGCTCGTAAGCAAAGCGGCCTATTAAAAAAAGGCGCCGGGGGAGAGAAGCCCGGCGCCAGTTCAGAGAGGTATCACAAGAAACACACGTGACGTCCGGAGGCTGGGATGGCGTCGGGAGAGTACGCCTCATCCCCCCGGAACACGTACAGCATGTCCGATTCGTCCGAATCCGACTGTGATGTCTGTCACACCGCCTCCATATTTTTCCCCGCGCGCACAGAATAGAAAGCTATCCGCCGCTGGACGGCTCGCGGCGGCCTCCGTATACCCGCGCTGAATTTCAGGGGGATCACGCGTGTCGCATGGAACAGAGCCAAAGCCGTTGACCGCACGGCGTTCGCCTGGGTTGTCCGGGACGGCCATTATTCCGGGCGACAAGTCCGTAAGCCACCGAGCGCTTATCTTTGGCGCTCTGACCGTCGGCGAGACGCGGATCAGTGGCTTGCTGGAGGGCGAGGACATTCTGGCGACTGCTGCGGCGATGAGAGCCTTCGGTGCGTCGGTGAAACGCGAGGACGAAACATGGGTGATCCATGGCGTCGGCGTCGGCGGATTTGGAGAACCGGATGACGTGATCGATTGCGGCAATGCCGGGACGGGCGTGCGGCTGATCATGGGGTCGATGGCGACAACGCCGATCACGGCGACATTCACAGGGGATGCTTCGTTGCGGCGTCGTCCTATGGGAAGGATCCTGGACCCGCTGGCCTTGTTTGGAACGCGTTTCATGGGACGAGACGGCGGATTGCTGCCTTTGACAGTGAAAGGGGCGATGAACCCGGTCCCGATCGAGTACACCCTGCCGATGGCATCTGCGCAGGTGAAATCTGCGGTCCTGTTGGCGGGCTTGAACGCGCCGGGTGAGACGATTGTGATCGAGCCCGAGGCGACGCGCGATCATACCGAACGCATGTTGCGTGGCGTTGGTGCCAGCGTCGTGGGCGAGGATCTGCCCGAAGGCCAGGGTATTCGATTGACCGGTCAGCCGGAACTCGTCCCGTCTGAAATCGCTGTTCCGCGCGATCCGTCTTCGGCGGCGTTTCCAGTCGCTGCAGCATTGATGGTCCCAGGGTCCGAGATCTTTGTACCGAACATCTCACTCAATCCAACGCGGGCCGGGCTGTATCAAACGCTTGCCGACATGGGGGCCGACATCGGCCGTGAAGGTGCCCGCGAAGAAGGTGGAGAGCCGGTCGCAGACTTACGCGTCCGTCACTCGGCCTTAACAGGGATCGAGGTGCCACCCGAGCGGGCGCCGAGCATGATCGACGAATATCCGATGCTGGCATGCATCGCGGCGTTTGCCGAGGGAACGACCGTCATGCGCGGAATCGAGGAGTTGCGGGTCAAGGAATCAGATCGTATCGCGGCGACCGTTGCCGGTTTGCGCGCAAATGGCGTTGACGTCGAAGAACACCAAGACGGAATGACAGTGCATGGCCGTGGCGCCGATGGCGTGCCTGGTGGCGGCACTGTCGAAACGCATATCGACCACCGCATTGCGATGAGCTTTCTATGCATGGGCCTTGCGACGAAAGAACCAATCACCGTTGACGATGCGAGCCCGATTGCAACAAGTTTCCCTCAGTTCGAAAGGCTCATGGCGGAGCTGGGGGCTGTGTTGACACGAGACAATCGTAAGTGAAGTTCATCGTTGCCATCGACGGTCCCGCGGCGGCGGGAAAGGGAACGATCGCTCGCGCAGTCGCAGAGCGCTTCAGCTTCGCGCACCTGGATACAGGCTTACTTTATCGCGCCGTTGGCAAACGGGCACTCAACATGGGGCGTGGCGTCATCGACGAAGGCGTCGCGGAACTGGTTGCCCGGGAACTGAGCGAGACGGATGTCAAAGATGACGGTCTGCGCACTGTCCTTGTCAGCCGTGCATCAAGCAGGGTCGCTGCAATGCCGGGTGTGCGCCAGGCATTGCTGGAGTTTCAGCACAGGTTCGCGGCGCGTGATGGCGGCGCTGTCCTGGACGGCCGTGACATCGGTACGGTGATCTGTCCACATGCGGATGTGAAGCTGTACGTCACAGCCTCGAATGAAACGCGGGCTCAACGCAGATACGACGAGGTTACGGCGCGTGGCGAAGAAACAACGCTGGAACGAGTAGCACAGGATCTGCAAACCCGTGACGAGCGTGACGCAGAACGCGATACGGCACCGATGAAACAGGCGGACGATGCCCACTTGCTGGACACGACGGAATTGTCTATAGACGCCGCCGTCGCTAAGGCGGCAGAGATAATCGAGCAGGCACTGGAACGGGTTAACGCGAAATAAACCTGTCCGGTGGCGTTTACGCGCACCAACGATCGAAACCGAAGACCGCCGGAGCCAACCGGTCGGCCTGAAAAAGCACTGTTAGGAGACTGACGCGCATGGCGCAAATGGACATGGCCGATTCGAAGGCCGCTCCCTCGATGGACGAATTCGAAGCTCTTCTGAACGAAAGCCTGGAACATGACACGCCTGACGAGGGCAGCGTTGTAAAAGGCACCGTGATCGCCGTCGAAAACGGCCAGGCGATCATCGACGTCGGCTTCAAGGTTGAAGGCCGCGTGGAACTCAAGGAATTCGCAAGCCCTGGACAGGCTCCGGAAATCGCTGTCGGCGATACCGTGGAAGTCTTCCTGGAGCGGGTCGAAAACGCCAAGGGCGAGGCGATGATCAGCCGCGAAAAAGCGCGGCGTGAGGAAGCCTGGGATCGCCTGGAAAAAGCCAATGGGAATGGCGAACGCGTTGAAGGCACCATCTTTGGGCGGGTCAAGGGCGGCTTCACTGTCGACCTCGGCGGTGCTGTCGCCTTCCTGCCGGGCAGCCAGATCGATGTGCGCCCGGTGCGCGACGTCGGACCACTGATGGGCCAGCCGCAACCGTTCCAGATCCTGAAGATGGATCGCCGCCGAGGAAACATCGTGGTGTCTCGCCGCGCGATCCTCGAGGAAAGCCGCGCCGAACAGCGCGCCGAGATCGTCGGCAAACTGGCCGAGGGCGATGTCGTCGACGGTGTTGTCAAGAATGTCACCGATTACGGTGCGTTCGTCGATCTGGGTGGCGTCGACGGTCTGCTGCATGTCACCGATATGGCATGGCGCCGGGTCAACCACCCGTCCGAAATCCTGTCGATTGGCGAGACGGTCAAGGTACAGGTCGTCAAGGTCAACAAAGAAACGCAGCGTATCAGCCTAGGCATGAAGCAGCTCATGGCAGATCCGTGGGACACGGTTGGCGACAAGTACCCGCTGGGGTCCAAGTATACGGGCCGCGTTACGAACATCACCGACTACGGTGCGTTCGTCGAACTTGAGCCGGGCGTCGAAGGCTTGGTGCACGTCTCCGAGATGTCGTGGACCAAGAAGAACGTCCACCCGGGCAAGATCGTCTCCACCTCGCAAGAGGTCGAGGTCATGGTGTTGGACGTCGACAGCTCGAAGCGGCGCGTTTCGCTGGGCCTGAAGCAGTGCCAGGGCAACCCATGGGACAACTTCGCGACCAACTACCCGCAGGGCACCGAAGTCGAGGGTGAAGTCAAGAACATCACCGAGTTCGGCTTGTTCGTTGGCCTCGAAGGCGACATCGACGGCATGGTTCACCTATCGGATCTCGACTGGGATCGTTCGGGCGAGGAAGCCATCCAGGACTATCGCAAAGGCGACGTCGTGAAGGCTGTCGTTCTGGACGTCGATACCGAGAAAGAGCGCATTTCGCTGGGCGTCAAACAGCTTGGCCAGGATACGTTCTCATCGGCGACCGAAGGCGTGAAGCGTGGGGCGGCCGTCACGGTTGCCGTCACGGCGATCGAGGATGGCGGTATCGAAGTCGAGTACGAAGGCATGAAGGCCTTCATTCGGCGCTCGGACCTCAGCCGCGACCGTCAGGAGCAGCGCCCGGACCGCTTCAATGTCGGCGATCGTGTCGATGCCAAGATCACGAACATCGACCGGCAGGCACGCCGGCTCGGTCTCTCGATCAAGGCTCTGCAGATTGCCGAAGAGAAAGAAGCTGTCGAGCAGTATGGCTCGTCGGACTCTGGTGCATCGCTGGGTGACATTCTCGGCGCGGCACTCAAACAGCAAGGCACCGACGAGTAGGCTGGGCGATCCTAGATGACAGCGACGGCTGATATGATCCTAGAGCGGCGCCGCATCCGGCGCCGCCTAACCTTTTGGCGTATCCTCGCAATCGCCGCGGTTCTGGTTGCAGTCCTAATGATGATCCCGAACTCGATCGCCTCGGGTGACCACATCGCGCGGGTCAGTATCGATGGCGTGATCCAGGATGATCCCGATCGTGACCGTCTTCTAAAGAAGCTTGTTGACGACGACGCGGTCAAAGCCGTGATCGTCAGGATAAACTCGCCGGGCGGGACGGTCGTCGCATCGGAAGCTCTTTACGAACAATTGCGGTCCATTGCCGAAGACAAACCGGTCGTGGCTGTGATGACAGAGTACGCGGCGTCGGGCGGTTACATCACGGCCCTGGCCAGCGATTACATCATTGCTCGTGGAAACACGCTCACGGGCTCGATTGGCGTTTTATCCCAGGTCCCCAATGTCGCTGGGCTTATGGAAATGATCGGCGTCGGTGTGACACGCATCAAGAGCGCACCGCTGAAAGCAGAACCATCGGTAACAGAGGTTCCCTCTCCAGCCGCTCTCAAAGCCCAGGAAGCTCTGATTGCCGACATGTTCGGCTGGTTTCGGGGCTTGGTCGAGGAGCGCCGAGGGCTTTCCGGCGAGGCCTTGAACAGAGTGACCGACGGTCGTGCATTCACTGGGCGGCAGGCGCTGGAACTCAGTCTGATTGATGTTATCGGCGACGAAGAGACCGCACTTGCTTGGCTCGAGGAAGAACATGCGATCGATGGCGAGACCAAGATCAAAGAACAACTATGGGGTGATAAGGCACGGCCTTGGCCGTTCTCATCTATTCTGAACGCTCAGGACGCGCTGACAGCGATTGGTCAACTGAATTCGGGACTTCCGCGCCTCTACGCTGTGATTCAATGACATAATCGCGTTCATTTCCCGATGCGGACGTTGACGCCGATCCATGCCCGTGAGACCGTTAGGCTATAAAAACCGAGTAGAATCACGGCGTAACGGGGAGCCTTGGGGGACAATCGATGATCAAGTCGGAGTTGATTCAGCAAATAGCTGAAGACAATCCCCATCTGTATCAGCGCGATGTGGAACGGATTGTTTCGACCGTGTTCGAGGAAATCACAGCGGCTTTGTCGCGGGGCGACAGGGTTGAACTTCGCGGCTTTGGCGCCTTTTCTGTAAAGCAGCGCGAAGGGCGAGTCGGCCGGAATCCCCGAACGGGCGATCAGGTCACTGTCCCACCGAAAACCGTGCCGTTCTTCAAGACCGGCAAGGAGTTGCGCGAGCGGATGAACAACTGACCGCAGATGACCACGATCAAGGTCGCACAAGCGGTCTAAAATTGGAGTGTGATCGTGATGCGGACCATCAAGCTCATCTTGCTTGTAATCGTACTCTTGGCACTGATGCTTGTCATCTCTGCAAACATGGCACCGGTCGATCTTCGTATGCTTCCACCAGCTTTGGGCGTCGATCTCTACAGCGTTCAGGCAGTCCCATTGTCCTTCGTGATCGTCGCGGCAGTGACGCTCGGGTTCTTGATCGGTTTGCTGATCGAGTTCCTGCGCGAAGGGAAGCATCGCGCCAATCTTGCACGCAAACGGCGCGAGATCAGTACGCTTCGCGAAGAGAACGCCCGCCTTGCGTCAAAAGTCGGCGAGAAGGACGGCGATCTTGCCATTCTCGCAACCTAGCGACGGCAATGACAGGCGCGTCAGGGTCAAGATCTGTGGGCTGACCACGCCGGAAGCTGCCACGGCAGCTTCGACCGCCGGAGCGGACTACCTCGGGTTCAACTTCTACCCTAAATCACCGCGATCGATCTCGATCGCAGGGGCATCCGCTGCCCTCGCACAACTCCCGAAATCCGTCGTCAACGTTGCCTTGGTGGTCAATCCCGAGGATTCACTGATCCAAGAGCTCTCGCGATTGCCGTTCGATTTGCTTCAATTGCACGGATCGGAACCGCCGGAGCGGGTAACGGAGTTGCGAGAGAAAACGGGTTTGCCGGTCATGAAAGTGGTCGGCATCGCGGATGCCAGTGACCTCGAAAAGATCACTGTCTACGAGCCCGTTGCCGATCAGCTTCTTGTCGATGCCAAGCCGCCGCGCGACGCAAAGCTTCCAGGAGGCAACGGTATCCAGTTTGATTGGCGGCTCATTGCAGATCGTGAGTGGAAGAAACCCTGGATGCTTGCCGGTGGTCTGACTCCAGCCAATGTCGGGTCGGCAATTCAGCTTACCGGCGCACGTCAAGTGGATGTGGCGTCGGGTGTCGAAGATGCGCCGGGCATCAAGAGCCCTGCTCTGATCCGAGACTTCATCGAGGCAGCTCGGCGCCCCACTGTCACCGCTTGATCAGGTGCCGGATTCAGCGAGGATCTTTTCAATATCATCGGCGTATTGCTCGGCGGGAAACTCCCGTCGAAAGATTGTCGCAACACCAGTTTCCGGAAGCACGAAGTAGACATAGCCCGTGTGGTTCATGAGGTATTCTGCAGCGGAGTCTTCGACGTCGACACGCTGGTAGAAGACCCGATACTCATCAGCGGCCGCTCGCACTTCAGCCTCGGTCCCTGTCAAGGCGACAAGCTTCGGATGCACGGCTTCCGCAAAGTACGTGAGCTCCTTCGCCGTGTCCCTGGCCGGGTCGATGGTCACGAAGACCGGTTGAACATCGATCCCTCTTTCGTCCAGCAGATCAACGGTGTCGACCATGACCTGAGTGTCGATTGGGCAGATATCCGGACAAAACGTGTACCCGAAGTAGATGAGCGTGGCGCGGTCGATCTCCTTTTCCGAGGACCAACGCTCACCAGTGTGAGCAGTCAGCTCAAATGGTCCTCCGATATCAGCACCATCGGCGTTTATCATCGCCGGCGAGACGTACGCCGGCGACGGGCTGAGCACCGTCCACCCAGCCCATCCAACAAGACCAACAACAAAAACCGCGGCAATGGCGAGCATGGATTTGGTCATGGTATCCTCCGGGATATACGGCCTTATGCGTAGCTGGGATTGCAATCTGGCGCATCAAGGCGTCAGAAGACGAATCAGCATTTGTTGAATAGCCGCACCTTGCAAAGAGACATCGTGGTCGAAACCCAACATCACTCGCTTTTCAACCTGCGCGCTCGCGGCGACTGGGTCAGGCTGCGGACCTTGCTGGTGCTGCGATGGATGGCCATTACGGGCCAGGCGGCGACGGTCCTCTTCGCGACACAAGTTTTGTCTTTTCAGCTTCCGCTCGCCGTGTGCGCGCTGGCGATATCGGCCTCGGTTTCGCTGAACATCGTCATGCACATCGTGTATCCGTCAGAGACGCGATTGAGCGAACGTGGAACGCTGTTATCGCTTCTCTTCGACCTGTCGCAACTCGCGATCATGCTGATGCTGTGTGGTGGTCTGAGCAATCCGTTCGCGGTGCTCATCCTGGCCCCTGTCACAATCGCTGCCACAGCGCTGCGCCTACGATCGACGATTGTCGTCAGCGTAGCTGCGTTGCTCAGCATCCCGCTTATGGCTTTGTTGTATCTGCCGTTGGTTCAGGTGGATGGCAGCTTGCTCCAGATTCCAAGTCTGCTGCGGTACGGCGTTGCCGCGGCCTTGGCGATCGGCGTGATCTTCGTTGCATTGTATTCAAGGCGCGTGACGGTCGAAAGCTACGCCATGTCCGAGGCCTTATCGGCAACGCAGATCGCTCTGTCGCGTGAGCAGCGTCTTGCCGCGATCGGTGGAATTGCCGCCGCGGCCGCACATGAACTCGGCACACCGCTTGCCACGATCAAGCTCGTTGCAAGCGAGTTGGCCAATGAACTCGAAGATCATTCGGAACTGGCCGAGGACGTCGCGTTGATCCGGTCGGAAGCCGACAGATGCGGTGCCATCATGGCCGACCTTAGCCAAGGCGGACGGGATGATCGGCACGTCAAATTGGCCCCAGTCTCGACAGTGATCGAGGAAGCGGCACAACCTCACGCAACACGCGGCAAGCAATTGCGCATTCGAATCAACGGTGTCCTCGCCGAACACACAAAAGGTGAACAGCCAACCGTGCGGAGGAGTCCGGAACTGATCCATGGGCTGCGGAATGCGATTCAGAACGCCGTCGACTTTGCCGAAACAACGGTTTGGATCGACGCAACGATCGTGGAGGGCCGTCTTCGTATTGCCGTCGGGGATGACGGCCCGGGCTTTGGTCCAGATATCTTACCAAAGCTTGGAGAACCCTATGTGTCGACACGCGCGCGCGGAGACCGGCGCGACCGCGATGGATCGTACGAAGGAATGGGGTTGGGCTTGTTCATCGCGCGGACGCTTCTTGAGCGGACAGGTGCATCCTTAGCGTTCGCGAACGGTTCTGACACACGACGCCGGAGCGGTCGGCAACATCATGACGGGGATTTGCAGCACCCCCCAGGCGCAATAATTGAAATGACATGGCCACTCGACAGCCTTGTCGTCAGAAAAGAACAGGTCCGAGGGGCGCTCGGACCAAACGACAGATTCGAAGCGTAGCCAAGCCCCAGATGCAATACATGCGGGCTTCGGAACCGAATCAGGTGAAGACCGGAATCAGAACAACCTATAGGTGTTGCGGTGAACGTGACGTGTGGTTATCAGTGAACGGGTCAGATGTGTCTTTGAGGTGGAAATAACCAAGTGGAACTTGGTGCGTCCGATATCCTGGTGATCGCCTCGGTCGGCGTGATTGGTTTGGCGTTCGCGATGTGGCGAATGCTGTATGTCCCTGCGGGCTCATCCGCACGGGATCTCCTCACAGATGGCGCTGTGGTCGTGATCGCGGACGGTTTGGTGCAAGAGATCTCGGTAGAGGCCTCGGACATCCTTGGGAACTGCATCGGCAAGCCGATCGTGCGCGTGCTTGAAGATTTCCTGCAAGACGACTCTGTGGATGTACGAGATGCGGTGAACCGCCTGGAAATGACCGGCGATCCCGTCAATATGCTGGTGTATGATCGTGACTCTCGTGCTTTCGAACTCATCGGAGCACCGGCGGGCAGTCTGATACGTCTGGTTCTCAGAGACGCCGGATATCTCGACACCCGGCTAAAAGCGGCGGAAGAACGAATAAATGCCGCCGATGCACTTGTGCAGGGGCGGAACTGGGAACGCGTAACACTGCGCGGCCTGATGTCTGACGCTCCAATCATCGCATGGAACCGCACAGCCGATGGTGGCATCAACTGGGCTGACGGGACAATCCGAATGCGGAACGGATCAGTCTCTGCTGACCAGGCAGTCGACCTGATCGTCGCGCGCACAAAACTGAACAATCAGCCCGCTCTTGTCGGACAGCCTCAGAAGTCGCGGATCGAGATTGTCATCAACGATGGGTCGGACACGATCTCGTTGCATGTCACAGAGGTCGTGCGCGCGAACGGCGATCGCATTGGCTTCGCCACCGATGCCAGCACTGCGGCCTCCGCCGAACGGACCTTGACGCGGTTCGTTCAGACAATGACGGAAACGTTTGCTCACCTGACTGTTGGGCTTGCGATTTTCGACCGGAACCAGACGCTCGCACTCTTTAATCCGGCGCTCGTGCAGATGTGGCAGCTCGAACCGGCCTGGTTGGCCCGACGACCTTCGCTGCGAGATATTGTCGATGAATTGCGTGCATCGCGGCGCCTGCCGGAATTGCAGGATTTCCACAAGTGGCGGTCCGAACTGCTGAGCCTATTCGAAAATACCGAAGCCGCCGACTACGAAGAGCTGTGGCATCTGGCGAACGGGTCGAACATTCGGGTTCTGGCAAGGCCACACCCGCATGGTTCGCTGGCCTTCATATTCGACGACGTCACCGAACGTATGCGGCTCGAGCAACGGTATCGGCACTCGATCGACCTACGGCGTGTAACGCTGGATGGGCTGGATGAAGGCATAGCGGTGTTCGGCGCGAACGGTCTACTTCAATTCATCAACCAAGCTTTTCATGATATCTGGGGGACAAACAGCGAGAGTGTGTACGCGGCAATGCACATTCGTCAGTTCATCCCGCTTTGCCAGCAACTTTCGCCTGACGGAGACATCTGGCGGCGCCTGCACAGCTTCGTGACCGGAGAAGACAATCGGAGAGAGTGGGAAGCTCAGGTCACGACACAAGCGGGACAAACGCTTAGCGCCCGGTTCTCGCCTCTGCCGGATGGCTCCACCATGGCAGTCTTCACAAACATAACTGACTCTAAACGCATTTCGCTCCAGTTCGCGCAAAAGTCATTTTCGTTGCGCTTCTCACTTGCGGTCAGGGACCACGTTGTACAGCGCTTCGGCGAACGGGTTCGTGCACCTCTGGCTCAGCTTGCGGAACAGCAATCGACTGCCGCGTCGGATGCTGACGCAAGCGCGTCGAAGATAACTCCCGTCGTGGAACAGATCGATAGAATCCTCGATCTGGTCGAGTTGTCTGATGTCGATTCGCCAGAGGATTACGAGACTGTGGACCTGAACCAAGCTGTTCAGCTTGGCTGCGACCTGCTCGTTGCTCGAGCAAGCAACGAGCAAGTTTCGCTGTCGTCCTCAGATGGAACCGTCGAGACACATGTCACGGGCGATCAGTGCCTTTTGACGCAAGTAACGTTTGCGATGGGACAGATGGCTTTGGAACTTCTTGGCCCGGGATCGCGGGCCGAGTTTTCATTCGATGCCACACCACCTGATTTCTGGATCGTCTTGGCTGGATCCCCGGCGGTGACATCGCAGACCCGCGGCCCATCAGTTCATTCCACCCGTGAGGTCCTTGAACAACTGGTCGCAAGACATCGCGGCGTTTTGAGTGTTTCTGAAACTCAGGCGACGGGCGAGGTTCGGATCGAGGCGCGTTTTGGCCCTTCGATACATCCACAAGAACTCCCGGACCTGCTAGAAGACCATGACACCGGCGGCGAGAACGAACCTTCAAATGTTCTCCGGCTACCTCCCACCGCCCAACGCGAGTGAACCCCAGCCAACCTCGTAGTTTCATCACAGACGTACAGTTCACACCTTCGCCGTGTCGCGCTAGGGATATGGTGTGAGATTTCACGGGTATGACCGAGCGAGCAGGCACTGTGCACGAGCCCGACACTTTGCGACGCGATGTTACGACACGCTCTGTTCAGGAAACCGTGTCCATCGGTCGATTGCTTGCCGACACGTTGGCTGCCGGGGACGTGCTCTTGCTCCGAGGTCAGCTGGGTGCCGGGAAGTCGGTCTTGTGCCGTGCGGCCATACAGGCGCTGTTACGGAACCCATCGCTCGAGGTCGCATCACCGAGCTATACGGTCGTCAACGTCTATGCCGCACCGAAGTTCGATGTTTGGCACGTTGATCTCTATCGGCTTGGCGCTCCCGACGAAATAATCGAACTTGGGATCGAGGACGCAGGCGCCAACGCGGTAATGCTCGTCGAGTGGGGAAATCGCTGGCCGGATCCACCCGCAAGGCGTCTGGAAATCGAGATCGGGGTTGTGTCTGCGGATGTTCGGCACATCAAGGTCGACGCACATGGCGATGGCTGGCAGAAGGTCGTCACGGCACTGGAGCGAGTAGCGTGAACACGATCAAGGTCTCAGTCGCGCGAGATGAAGAGATCCTTGCTTTTTTGAGCGGGACCGAATGGCGTGGAGAGCAGCCCAGACCACTGGCCGGGGATGCTTCCAACCGACGCTACCTGCGTTTGAACGGGAAGCTCGGCCCAGCCGTGTTGATGGACGCTCCGCCCGAAAAAGGCGAAGACGTCACTCCATTCGTTGCCGTTACAGACTGGCTCCGAGCACAAGGGTTTTCAGCCCCAGAAGTGTATGCTGTCGACGCGGCGCGCGGTATTCTTCTTTTGGAAGACCTTGGCGACAGTCTGTTCGCCCGGCATCTCGCCGAGACACCAAGCGATCAAACGCTGGTTTATGAAGCGGCTGTTGACACTCTTGTCGAACTCTCTGGTTTCAAGGCCCCGCCCACAATTGGTCGGACCGCCTATCCTCTCGCAGCCTACGACCTGTCCATACTTTTTCGCGAGGCGTGCCTCCTCACAGACTGGTGGCTGCCCGTCGCACGACAGGACTTCTCCTCAAAAGACCTCAAAGCGGACTACATCGGAACACTCGAACCCGTTCTGAAGACAGTCGCGGCGCACCGCGAAACACTGGTTCTGCGCGACTATCATTCCGAAAACCTGATCTGGCTGCCTGATCGTCGTAACACCGGCAGGGTCGGGCTTCTTGACTACCAGGACGCACTTGCCGGTCACGCGGCCTATGATTTGGTTTCGCTTCTGGAAGATGCGCGTCGAGACACGTTGCCAGACCTGCAGGACGCAATGCTCACGCGTTTTCTGGACCGGACCACTGAGTTCGACGCCGACACGTTTCGCCGCGACTACGCAATCCTGGGTGCGCAACGCAACCTCAAGATCATCGGCATTTTTACGCGTCTGGCTGTGCGCGACGGCAAGCCCGGGTATCTCGACCTCATCCCACGGGTCTGGCGGCATCAGATGCATGACTTGGAACATCCCATCTGGTCAGGACTCAACGGCTGGATCGCATCAAACGTGCCAGCGCCTGACCCTGCAACTCTGGATCGCGTTCGCGCCAAGGTGACGGCATGAGCAACATTAAGTCCGCCATGATCATGGCGGCGGGGTTTGGCACGCGCATGGGAACACTCACCCAAGACCGGCCAAAGCCACTGCTCGAGTTGGGCAAGGCACGGCTGATCGACCACGCCTTGGCGCATCTGAGGGACGCCAGCGTCGAACATGCCGTAGTGAACCTGCACTATCTCGCAGATCAGATCCAAAGCTACCTGTCTGGAACGCGCGCTCCACGCATCTCATTCTCTGTGGAAGAGCCCAAAATCCTCGATACGGGCGGAGGTATCGTTCACGCCTTGCCTCAGCTTGGGACCAAGCCGTTTGCCGTTCTCAACAGCGACGCGGTGTTTCGCGGTCCGAATCCCATCAGCATCCTGTGTGAGCACTGGAATGCAGACCTCATGGATGCGCTTTTGCTGCTTGTTCCAACAACATCCGCCCGGGCGTATCAGCGCGCAGGAGACTTCAGGCTGTCGACACCACTTGCAGCGCCCGAGCGGCGGGGCAAAGCCTCGTCAGCACCCTTTGTCTACACCGGCGCTCAGATCATTCGGCCAGAGGTCTTCGAGAACGCACCGGCTGGTGCTTTCTCAACCAATCTGATCTGGGACCAGTTGCTGAGAGATGGGCGGCTACGCGCACTGCCTTACGATGGCACTTGGGTTGACGTCGGCACACCCGCTGGACTGCGGGAGGCCGAAGCCGTCTTACGAGAACCCGTGTGATGTCAGCTAGCGCATTTCGTGGTTTCTATTCAGTGCGCCCCGGTGCCGATTTTTCTATCGAGTTCGCGCGCGGTTTTCATGATCGGTTTGCCGACGAAGACCCACTGGCGGTCGCAAGAACACTTGTGCTGACCAACACTGCGCGTGCAGCACGTCAGCTAGAGGAAGCCATTGCCGATCTTGCGCCCCGCGCCGGCCCGTTGCCACGCATTGCTCTGATAGACCAACTTCCAATAGACCTCGACGTCGCCGCCTCTCTCGCTCCAGCGATCGCACCGATCCGCAGGCAGCTGCGGTTGACACAACTGGTCGAGGTTTATCTGCGGACCCGAAAAGCTTCCGGCGAACCAACGGCTCCGGTTTCAGCCGCCGGCGATCTGGCGCGCGCACTGGCCTTGCTGATCGATCAGTTCCACGACGAGGGAATATCGCTGGAAGATCTCGACGCTGCAATCTCAGATCGAGATCTTAGTCAGGACGCTGCGGTACACTGGCATCGAAGCCTCGAATTCATAGACATCGTGCGCAAGGCGTGGCCCTCGATCTTGTTCGAGGAAGAGGAAGGCGCAATCGATCCACGAGCTCGACAAACCGCCGCCGTGGATGCCCAGATCGCGGAGTGGCAGCGGAGCCCACCTGACACGCCGGTCATCGCGGCTGCGACCACTGGCTCGGTCGCCTCGACGGCACGGTTGCTCCAGGCAATAGCAGAGTTGCCGCGCGGCGCGGTCGTTCTACCGGGCTTCGAGCCAGAAACAGATCGCGATCTCTGGAGCAATGTCACCGACGATCATCCACTCGGGCCGTTCAAACGTTGGATGGAGCCCGCTGGCCTAACGCCGGCCAGCGTCCACCACTGGACATCAACAGATCAAACCGCGCGGCAGCGGTTGATCGTGCAGGCCTTGCGCCCCGCACCGGTGACAGACCACTGGCACGCAGACGCCGGAGCACTTTTCGAAACGACCGAAACAGCACTCGATGGCATCTCACTGGTCGAGACCGCATCGCCAAGTGAAGAAGCCGCATCGATCGCTCTGATCATGCGGGCACAACTGGAAACGCCTGAGCGCAAAGTCGCGTTGATCACACCCGATGCCGCTCTGTCCCGCCGGGTAACCGCCTATCTCGATAGGTTTGGGATCGTTCCAGACGACACGTCGGGGCAGCCGCTGCTACAATCTGCGCCAGCAGTGTTTCTGTTTCTACTCGCGGAACTCGCAGCGCGCCGAGCGGACGCATTATCGCTAACCGCGCTTCTTCTGCACCCCCTCATGCAACCCGGCCTATCGCGATCGGCTCATCTTACATTTGCGCGCGGTTACACGCTCAAGGTTCTGCGGCGCGGAGGCTTCCGACCAGGAGACGTAGCGCTTCCACCCCCGCCAAAAACTGAAACAGCGACCGACGACACAGTCATCTGGGTTTCCAACATCAACAACGCAGTAATACCAGTGGCAGAGGCGTTGCAGCGTGGAGCGCCACTGAGCGAGATACTCGCCTGTCACGTTGATGCGCTCGAACAACTCACGACATCGGATAAGAGCGACGCGACGCCGTCCGAGCCAGAGATCTGGACGAATGACGGGGCACGGCTTCACGTCATCATAGATCAGATCAAGCGGAACGCCGATGCTTATGGCGACCGAACGGTTCCGGATTACCCCGCACTGCTCCGAACGCTGCTGAATGGCGAGACAATCCGACCGCGGCTGCGTGAACCTCATCCACGCGTCGCGATCCGGGGACCACGAGAAGCGCGCCTAGAGGATGCTGATCTGGTCATCCTAGCAGGATTGAATGAAGGTACCTGGCCCGCATTGGCGGATCCCGGACCCTGGTTGAGCCGGCTTATGCACTCGGAATTGGGTCTGCCCATGCCTGAACGCACGGTTGGGCTGTCAGCGCACGACTTCCTGCAGGCCGTGTGCCGGCCAGAGGTCATCCTGACAAGATCCTGCAAGATCGACGGCGCGCCCGCCGTCGCCTCGCGCTGGCTGACCCGCATGCAGACTTTGGTCGAAGGCGTTGGCGCCGAACCCGTCTGGAACAGAATGTCCAAGCGTGGCGGTGCCTGGACTGACCTCGCTCGACGTCAGTTCGAAAGCCCATCAATCGAACCAGCGCGTCGTCCACGACCGACACTGCAGGCAATACCGGAGCCCAGAGAAATCTCCGTGACGGATGTCGAGACCCTTATCCGCGACGCTTATGCGATCTATGCCAAGCGGGTGTTGAGATTGCGACCGCTCGATCCACTCGCACGCGCGCCGGACGCACGAGACCGCGGCCTCGTGATCCATACAATCATGGAGCAAGTCCTGCAGAAAACGCAGCCATGGCCAGGTGCCGAGGCGGCGCGCACGATCTTTGAGACCGTGACACGCGAGGTGCTTGAGGAGGCGGTGCCGCACCCAGATCTGCGCCGTATCTGGCGCGCGCGTATGATGCGGTTCACAGACTGGTTCATCGCGATGGAAGATGAGCGCCGCGCGGAAGGATCACCCATCGCGGCAGAATGCCCAGGGAACATGTCCATCGAGCTACCAAACGGCCAGTTCGAAATCCGCGCCAAGGCAGACAGGATTGATCGCCTGTCGGACGGAAGCGCTGCGATTTACGACTACAAAACCGGTCGTCCGCCCAGCAAGGATCAGATCGGCACGTTCAGTCATCAACTCCATCTTCAGGCAGCTATCCTCGCGCAGGGCGGCTTTGAAAACCTGCCGCCGATGCGCACAACCGACGGCGCGTACATAGGCGTCACTGGTGGTAAGTCCGGCGGTATCGAGAGAAAGGCCGACGACCTCGCGGAGGCCGCCGCGGACTACGCGTTGCAATTGCAAACGTTGTTGGCCGACTTCGACACGGGCGCACCGTGGATCTCCCTCGGACGGCCTCACCGGCAAAGCTATGTGAGCGACTATGATCACCTCGCCCGTCGGGCAGAATGGTTCGGCGAGGACGACGCGTGAGCGGCCCACGCCCGACAGGCGACCAGATCGCCGCCACGGACCCGCACCGGTCAAACTGGGTTACGGCCAACGCCGGGTCGGGCAAGACACATGTTCTGACCCAGCGCGTGGCACGGCTTCTACTCGACAATGTGTCACCCGAACGCATCCTGTGCCTGACTTATACGAAGGCCGCGGCCAGCGAAATGCAGACACGACTCTTTCGTATGCTGGGTGCATGGGCAATGGCACCGTCGGAAACGCTTGCTCAGGAGCTGTCTGCTCTGTCGGGTGAGAATTCCGTTTCGCTGGATCCAGATCGTCTCGCCAACGCAAGACGATTGTTTGCCCGGGCCTTGGAGACGCCGGGCGGTCTGAAGATTCAGACAATCCACGCCTTCTGTGACAGCCTGTTGCGTCGCTTTCCCCTCGAGGCTGGGGTCTCGCCCGGGTTCGATGTCGCCGTTGATCGGACTTCGGAAAACCTGCTTGCCGATGTGCGGTCGTTGCTTGGACATGCGGCGGAGCACGGTACGGACCCGGCGCTTGATCTGGTCGCCGCACGCCTGAGTGAGGACGCCATCGACGCGCTGACAAATGCCGTGCTGTCGAAACGCACCGCGTTCGGAGTAAAGGCCCAAACTGCGCTATCGGCGCACTTCGCCCCGTCGACGCAGCTCTCAGAGACCGAGATCGCGCGCCGCGCCCTGTCAGTCCTGAACGTCGATGCCTACAGCACTCTGACGGAAGTGCTGCTCGAGCAGGGGGGCCGGTTCGACCGTCCGGTCGGTGAGGCGCTTCTTGAATTCCGCTCTCACCCGGATGCCGAACCTGGCGACGCGGTCGACGCGCTGATCGGAAGGATCCTCACCGCAAAGTTCGAACCACGCAGCCCGCGCGGCTTCCCCGTCAAAGCAGTCAAGATGGCCCTCCCAGGCGCCGAGGACGACTTAAGCAACCTGACACGCTGGGCGGAAGAGACGCGTGCCGCGATCCTTTCGGCCCGGACGGCAGCACGGACACGTGACCTGCACGCATTTGCGGACAGTTTTCTTCACGCCTACGCCGCTGCAAAGGCCAGCCAGGGCCTTCTCGATTACGATGACCTGATCAGCCAGACGCGGGCCATGCTGGTCGAAAACACCATGCGTGAATGGGTGCTTTACAAGCTTGATCGGGGCATCGAGCACATTCTGGTCGACGAAGCACAGGATACATCTCCGGCCCAATGGGATGTGATACGCGCGGTATCCGAAGACTTTCTGTCGGGCGGTAGCGCTGCGCAGACCAACCGATCAATCTTTGTTGTCGGTGATGAGAAGCAATCGATCTATTCATTTCAGGGCGCTGAACCGCAAGCAATCGGAAGAATGCGAGACTGGTATGGGCAACGCTTCAGCGATTTGAACAGTGAACTCGGGCGTCCGGCCCTGACGACGTCCTTCCGCTCGGCACCGGCCATTCTGGAATTTGTCGATCGCGTGTTCGAGGGAGATGCGGCCCAGGGACTGACAGTCGATAAAGCGCCGATCGAACACCGTGCACACCGAACGGGTGTGCGCGGACGGGTGGACCTTTGGCCTCTGATCGACCCCCCTGCCGCTCCGACAGAACCTGAATGGTGGGAACCGGTAGACGCCGTTCCCGTGTCTGACGCCAAAGAACAACTCGCACAGTGCGTTGCGCGTGAGATCGACAGGATGATCGGTATCGAGGTGTTGCCCGAACGCGGAACGCGACCGGCCCGTCGTGTCCAAGCAGGCGATATTCTCATTCTGGTTTCAAAACGCGACCGCCTTGCGCGCGGCATCATCCGGGAACTCAAGGAATTGGGCGTGCCTGTCGCAGGTGCCGATCGTCTCACGCTGACTGACGAACTTGTCGTGCAGGACTTGCTGGCGCTGGCGCGGGTTGCGGTGACGCCAGAGGATGATCTCTCTCTCGCGGCACTCCTGCGCTCTCCCATCGGCAACATCAGCGAGGAGGAACTTTTCGAGCTTGCGCATGGTCGGCGCGGTTCGCTTCGACAAGCCTTGCGCGCGACCTCAACTCACAGCGCCTGGGCCGAAGCGCTGGACGCACTGACTCGCAAGGCAGACTTCCTGCGTCCGTACGAATTCTTCGAACAAGCTTTGATCGGTCACGGATGGCGGAGCAAACTCGTTGCGCGGTTGGGCGTCGAGGCAAGCGATGCGATCGACGAGTTTCTCAATCAAGCTCTCGCGTTCGAGCGCGACAACATCCCAACGCTGACGGGGTTCATCCCTTGGATCGAAGCCTCGGGTATACAGATAAAGCGCGAAATGGAAAGCGGAGGTAACCAGGTTCGCGTCATGACGATACATGGCGCCAAGGGTCTCGAGGCGCCAATCGTGATCTTGCCGGATACGATGAGTTCACCGAGTGGCGCGTCCAGTCCGGTTGTGCCTGCATCGACCGGCGGCAACACCCCCGAGCTGATGCTCTGGCTGGGCAGCCGGGACGAAGACGACCCCGTCGCCCGCGCGGCGCGCGAAGCCGAAGAGCAGCGGCAACGCGACGAACGCCGAAGGCTCCTCTACGTCGCGCTTACTCGAGCCGAGGATTGGTTGATCCTGTGTGGCGCGAATGCGCGAAGACGCATCAACGATAACTGGTTCGACATGCTCGCAGCGGGCATTGATCGTTGCCCGGGCATTCAACGCCTGGCGAGTCCGACAAACACGGGTGAAAAGCTGCGGTTTGAAACCGGGGCTCCGATCAATGTTCCGGCTTCCCAGACTGAGGCTGGAACGAAGAACGAAACGGCTCTGCCAGACTGGATCGGCGACGCACCAACGGAACGGCGCACAACGCGACCGCGTCCGTCGGATCTGACACCGCGTGCGGCTGCGAGCGACGATGACGATCAGTCGACCGAGGCATTTCCGGGCCGCGGTCTCGGTCGTTCGCTCGCGATTCAACGCGGACTGGCGATCCATACACTGCTGGAACAGCCGTTCAATGGGTCGCTGGACCCCGTCAAGGTTGAAAGGATCGCGAGAGACTATCTGCCTGACGCGCCAAGCAACCTCATCGATGGGATATTCGGCGAGGTACGCAAGGTCCTTGCGATGCCGGATGCAGAGAAGATTTTCGGGGCCGGATCGATTGCCGAAATGACAGTGTCCATCGATCGCCCCGATGGCGGCAAAAGAATGATCGGACGCATCGATCGCTGCGTGTTCGATGACGACCGGATCCTCATCATAGATATCAAGTCCGACTCCGTTCCCCCCCGCGATCCGTCAGGGATTCCGGTCAGATACAAGGCACAGCTCGGCGCCTATCTTTCATCTCTACGCTGTTCCTGGCCAGCCCATGCAATCACAACCGCCCTGCTGTGGACACGGAGTGCAACCTTGATGCACGTTGACACAGCCCAAGCTGAACAAGCCTATCGCTCGGCCAACTGGGAGTCGCGAGACTACCAGACCACTTGATTCCCGTGAATCCGCATCCTAGCTTCAGCGGTCCAAGCAGAACCGACCGTTTCCGTACTGGAGCGGCGATGGAGGAAAACAACATGGCGACCCAAGCTGTAACCGACGAAAGTTTTGACAGCGATGTCCTCAAGGCCTCGGGGCCTGTGGTCGTAGACTTCTGGGCAGAGTGGTGTGGGCCATGTAAGCAGATCGGCCCGGCTCTGGAAGAGATCGCGGCCGAGATGGACGGCAAGGTCACCATCGCGAAAGTCAACATCGACGACAGCCCGAATGCTCCATCGAAGTATGGTGTCCGTGGCATCCCCACGCTCTTGCTGTTCCGGGATGGCGAGGTCGTGTCCAAGAAAGTTGGCGCCGCGCCAAAAGGGCAACTGCAGTCCTGGATCGAGGATTCGCTCTGAGCGGGTAAACTCCAACTCCGTACCGTAAGGACGTAACGGCCTGGAGGGCCACGCCAAACGATCGTCCGGGAAAGATCGGTCTCACTAACTGAGTGTAAGCCGTGACCCGACCCGGACGGTGGCGACGTACTTCTGGAATGGCCGGACTGCGAGCCACTGCGTAACAGTGCTTCGCACGTTCGGTCATCTGAGATGCCGGAGAACCTGCCGGAAAACCGAAGTTTCTGAGCAGCGGCTACGACACGCTGCACCATCGGCCCGGTCCAAACTGGCGAGCGATCTCAAGCGCGACCGGTTAGCACAGAATGCAGAGGTCGCACATCAATCCGAGCCTCCACAGCGCGCTGTCCATGTCTTCCTGAAACTGTGGCAGCGTGCTCTGAAATTCGGAATTCTGGCAATCGATCTTGTCGGCCTGCTGGGAATAACCTTCGACCCGTTCGTCGAAGAAGTTCTGCACTCGCTGGATTGACTCCGGCACGATGCACGACTCGATCTCTTCACGCAGCCGAACGTCGTAGTTCTGTCGAGCAACACAGGTTGCCATGATCACTTCGGCGCGTGCCAACCCATCGATCATCTTGGCAAGTTCATCGCGATCCTCCTGTGTCATCTCGTCGAGTGAGTAGTCCACGGGCACGGCTGGCAGGTTTTGTTGCGCGAAAGCCACCGATGACAGGCAAAGCGCGGCCCAGAAGGCATAAAACAATTGTCGAAACAGCATCATCCACCCCCATAGGCTCGCGTAACCGTCACCCATCGCTCGCCTCGACCAACTTCAAACCTCGGAAGAAGCGCCTTACCGCGACAGTGTAAGCATACAACGAAGATGTCCCCGAGGTGAGCAGTTCGGCCTTCCCCGGGTCGAGCACCGTAAAGCCCAGGGCGCCCCTCTGCGCTGGATCGGTCAGTCGGGCTTCTGCCTCGGCCAGCGGTGTCTTGGTGATCCGGCTGAGTGCATCGGCCAGCATCGCATTGCCGTGGTCGGTACCGACATCCTCGGGTGCTAGAAGGAATAGCGTCTTCGGAAGGTAGTTTTTCTGGACGATATGCCCGATCTCCCACTTCACGCCTTCGGTGGTGTCGAGCACCATTACTATTGCCGTAGAATCCTCACACAACCTGCCGACCGCCTCCTGCCAAGTGTCATGCGTGAAGTACCCACGCGCAACGCCGTAGGGCGGCGCGGGATCATCCGGATTGCCCAAAGCCACTGTCGGACCGACAGTCGTTCCCTCGCCCAATACCAGATAGTCCAGCGTCATGCCCTGGCTGGCGCCGTCCAGCAGCCAACGTTCCAGCGAAAACTCCTTCGTTGGCAGCGCGACCTGATCGTTCAGGAAAGACCGCAGGAACAGCACTGGCGCTCGGGCATCCTGATGCTGGATCTTCTGTAGCGAGGTCCGCATGAACGTTCGCGCCACCCGGATTGCGATGCGCCCCGTGATCTTTACGAACCACGGAATCGACATCAGCAAAAGCAATGCAATCAGGATCCCCACGACGCCGATCGCAAGCACCCAAAATGCCTCGGCCAGATGCTCACCATGCCAGATCGCCGTTACCGCCGCGCGACCCGCCGGGAACATCGATGAGAACATATAGGGTAGCAGGCAGACGAACAGCGAAACCATGAACAGGCGCCAGTAGTTTACGCAGTTGGCAACGCCTGCAATCATCATAAGAAACCCAGTGACAAGTTTCCGGCTGGAGTAGCGGATCGCAGCCGGGATGTTGACCAACCCCTTCATCGACGAGAAGATCACTCCCGTCCCGCCGCGGTATTCAGAGAGCATCCGCCGTTCGGACTCGGCCAGTGCGTGGATGGTCCACTGCCCGCGAATTGCGATGTAAAGAAAGAACATGTGCGACAGTACCAAGCCGACCATGAAGACCGTCGAAAAGAATGCGAGTTCAAAGGCCATGTCGATGCCGTTCACGGTGTCGTCTAAACCGGGACCCTTCACCACGAACGCACCGTAGGCGATATACAGATTGTACCCGAGTGCGAACACGCACAGCGCCAACGCGGTGTAGCTGCGCCGGTAGTCTGACCAGATCAGGTATACGACCCAAACAACGCCAATCGTCAGAAACTCGACAACGTTTCGTGAGGTCTGGAGCCAGTCGATGACGGGCGCCGCCCCAGGCTCGATTTCAGAAAATTCGGCCAGCAACAGGGTGAAGGCGTAGGTGACATAGCTCAGGAATGCCCCAAATGGCTTGGTCAGCCATTCGAACAACAACATGAAGCAGTACAGCTGGCAGATGCGTTGGCCCGACAGCACCGAGCGGCATGCCTGCTCGAGCCTGTCGAGCGAAAAGACCTGAACTGCGCCGTGCTGCTCTGTGACCTCCGCCATACCACCCATCTTCCAGAACGTAACCTAGCTGGAATTCCCCTTTCGAATTTCCCCGCGTGATCGTGCGGTCGGCGGAGGTCGCAATCAAGCCAGTTTGCATCCCAAGGCGCACATCGGACGGCCGATGCTCTTCGTCAGATGCATGCCTTCACACGGCTTCGGCAGATTTCGCCGAAGGGATAGGCTCTTACAATTTGCCTTAAAGAACCGTTTCGGGAATGCGCGTTCCACGGGTCGCTCGAATGCCCCTACAGTAACGTTTATGGCTTATAGCGACCGTGCGATTGCCTCAAAACTCGCATTCGGGTCAAATCGAAGTCCTAATACAGTTCCCGTCATAATCGCAGTTCACATGCCCTGGACTGCGCAATTGCGTGGATTACCCCAAGCGCAACCGGGGTCTTAAACTCTGGCAACCGGTTCACACTCTCTCTTCTTGGCCACAGAGCCTTGCTGTCTGACGATCGACCAAAACCTCGGCCTGATTTGCCGCGACCGTCTCCAGCCATTTTACACGCAAAACAGATTTTTCCACAGCTTGGAAACTTCTGATCGCTGCCCGCATCGGATTTGCTACCGTCGGTTTCGCAGTTTCGTGTTACGCTGCGTCAAGAGCGTGTTTTGATAGTTTTCTACGCCGATTGCACTTTTGAATTTTAGTCTGGCGGGTCCGTAGTGGTTCATAACCCGCTGGATAGAAACAACTTCTGAGGGGAAGTAGACGTGAAGAAATTACTGACTGCTACCGTTGTTATAGGATTGTTCTCGAGCCCTGCATTCGCCCGAGATTTGTTCTCCGTCGTCGTGACGACCGAAGGTGTAACCCAAACGCAAGGAGCGAACGACATCAGGGACGTCATCGACTTCATCGATGACGGTAATTATGAAGACATCAACAGTGTCTACAATGAAACGTCGATCGCCGTGGCGAATTTTGACATCCGGGGTGTCGCGGCATCGGTCAACTATCCGAATGCCGGCGCAACCCTGATTTTCGAAGTGCCGGAACTGGGTATCCGCGAAGTCTTCGCGGAAGCAACACGAGCCCAAAGCGAAGATGCTTTGATTGACTTCCTTGAGAGCAATCAAAACGACCTTCTCACGCGCCTCCTCCAGGCATTGGTCGAAAAGTCTCCAGTGGATCCTGTCGCCGGAAACCCGAACAGCCTGATGTCGAAGATGGTTGCTGCCGACTTCTCGAATGGGACAGTCGTCGGACCGAACAGCTCGTTCTCAGCAACCGGCGAAACCGAGGGTGACGCGCCAAACCTGATCGGCGCAGGCGCCCGATTTGGTCGGTTTGCGGCCGGTGACTTCGATTCCAACGTCATCGATCTTCCGTTCCGATACGTCATGCCACTTGCCGACCCTCGATACGCGATCAACTTTGATCTGCCCTTGACCATTGTCGAAGCCGAGGGCGCGATGTCCTATGCGGCATCGTTCGGCACGGGGATTCGCGTGCCGGTGCTCGACAACTGGTCAATCACTCCGTCGCTTCGCCTGGGCGCTACGGGATCCGTGGAAACCGGTGGTGCGGCGTTGCTATACAGCGCATCGGCGACCTCGAACTACGAGATTGACTTCGAAGACTTCAAGATGGCCTTCGGCAACAGCGCAACGTTCATTCAGTCGGCGCCCCTGAACCTAGGCGACTTCGATGTAGACTACGATCTCACGAACATGGTTGTCCGCAACGGCATTGAGTTCTCTGGCGAAACGCCGCTCTCGCTGCTGGGTGAGGCAGTGACCTGGGAAGCGTCCGTGGTGAATACTCAGTTCTTTGGGGACGCGCTGTTCGTTGAAAACGCAACGGACCTAAGCATATCCCTTGGCACCAAGGAATCCGAAAGCGGGTTGGTGTGGGACTCGGTACGACTTGGCCTGACCTACACCTTCACAGACTCTGACTTTCAGGGCTTGCGTCTGAACTTTGGATATCAGTTCTGATTACGAGATCGGCAATTCGGCACAGACAGGTACCAGCAGTACTGCTGCTGGCGCTGTTCTTGTTCCTGCCTCCGATCGGCACGGCAATAGCGGCTGAACGCGTTGCCTTGCTGGTCGGCGTCGCGGATTATGCCGTCGACCACATGGATCTTGCCAATCCGGTGAACGATGTCGACGCACTGGAGCCGATCCTGGAGAGCCTGGGGTTCGAGACAACCGTTATCCGGGATGAAGGCATTGAGACGACGGCAGCGACCTTGGAGGGGTTTGCCAAGAAGCTGAAGGCCGCTGAAGTCGGTTTGTTCTTCTTCGCCGGGCACGGCATTCAGATCAACGGAGAGAATTACCTGCTGGCTCGCGATGTCGGGCAAACGGCGGAGACGATCCTCGACGGATCCGTGAAGATGAGCAGGATTCGGCAGCTGTTCGCCCAGAACCGGCCAAAACACTCGGTGATCATCATTGATGCTTGCCGGGATATGCCGTTTACCGTCGAAAGCTCAGAACGGGACGGGCTTGCGCCGACACCGCAGGCCTATCCGGGATTTCTGATCGCCTACGCCACCGATCCAGGCAATGTCGCGTTCGATGGTGAGGGCAACAACTCGAACTTCACCAGCGCGCTGATCGAGCACCTGGCGACGCCGGGCCTCGATCTCAGATTGGTGTTTGGCCGAATCCGACAGGACGTCGTGCTGACGAGCCGTGGCTCACAAGTTCCCTGGGTAGAGGAATCGCTGCTGGAAAGCCTCCAACTCAAGGAAGGCAGTGGACTTGAAAGTCAGCAGAACCGGGACGAGATCGACGCTTGGCGGCGGCTTGCGGGGTCGGGTCAGCTTGCGGGTCTGAAAGAGTATCTGGACGCTTACCCTGACGGGCTGTTCGCTCAGATCGCGACCCAGCAAGTCGAGCGTCTTGAGAGCATCGAACGCGCACGCGCGTCGAATTCCGGGGTGTTGGCTGAAACGGTCGCTCAGTCGGACCGGGAACAACTTGCGGCAGCGCTCGAGATCCTCGGGTTCCTGCCCGAACTCGAAACGACCGCGCATGATGACGAAACGCTCTTGCGTGCTTTGGACGGCTATGCCCTTGCTGCATCAGTCTCGTCCGACAAGATCCGGCTGGAGCAGATCAATGCCGAGGCTGCCCGCACGGCACTAACGCTTGGCGCGGTGATGTCGGGCCGCATCAAATCGGACATGGCAGCTCTTGCGAGCATTAAGCAAACCAAAGTCGTCGCTGAGGAAGCTGTTGCCGAAATCAAGCGCCTTTACGGCGGGACGGCAGACGGCAAGCAAGTATTGCAAGAAGCCGCAGTACAGGTTGAAGCAATCGATGCTGCACATGATCGCGTGCTGGCCCGGATGGACCAGAGCCGGTCGTTCTATGAACGCCAACTCGAGCGTACCTCGCGGCATCTCCGCCCTTTCATGACGGAAGAACTGGTGGGATCGGTCACAAGGACGGCATTCCAGCAACAAACAGCGCAGACCAAACTGCTGTCAGATGATTTTGAGCGGTTTGTTCGGCATCTCGATGTCGTCTCGGACCCCGAAAAACGAGGAAGCATCGCATGGCTCAAAGACTTCTTGCCCGAGTAGTCGCCATCATCCTGACAGTTGCGTTGGTCTCGGCCTGCGAGGGCAGCGGCGTGCTGACGTGGGAACCTGAAAGTCAGGCCGAACAGGATCTTCGTCGACAGGCTGAGAAGCTGCAGGCGACAAAGGGTGAAGGCGCGCTGTCCGGTGCACTTGTCGGGGCTTTGCTGGGTCTCGCAACCGGCAATCTCGGCGGTGTGGCCACAGGTGCGCAACTCGGGAGACTGGTCGGTGCTGGTGCCGGACTTTATGTCAAAAGCCTGCAAAGCGATTTTGCGACCGAAGAAGCGCGTCTGGACCAGATTCGCGACGATATCTTGCAGAGCATTGAGGACGTAAATCAGGCGCTAGATACCATGCGGATCATCGCCGCTGAGCAGGTCGTCCAGATTCGCACACTGAAAGAAGCAGCTGCGCAAAAAAAGGCGACCAAGGCGCAGTTGGACCGGCGGCGCAAACGAGTGCAGGGCAACCTCGAGCGGATGAAAAAGGCAATCGAGGGCGCTGAGCGACGCGAGGCCGTCTTCACGCAGACCCGGGAGATCGTTTTGGAAGAGAACGCCGCCAGCAACACGCGGAGCCTCACGGAGGAGAAGGTGGACCCGCACCTTGCGGTTCTGACCGCACGCATATCGGCAATGCGCAACATCGCGGAGACCCTGTCAAATGAACTCTGAACTGCGCTGCCTGGCCCTCTGCACAGCCGTCCTGAGCGGTTGCGCGACGAACGAAGCGCCGTCTGATGGCGGCTTCATTTCCGGCGTCAAGGGGGTGACCTCTGGTTCGTATCAGGACCGGGTTGATGAACGTCAAGAGAACGTCGACGCATTGGGTACGCAGGAAAGCGCACTGCGCGCGGAAGAGGCGATCAAATCGCAGGAGATTGCCAGAAACGCTCAGGAGATTTCCCGGCTGGAAGGTGAACTGGAACAGGTCAAGTTCGAGATTGAAATCAGTCTCGCGAGAATTCGCCAGCTAGACCGGGCTCTGACCGCACAAGAACGGGAAACCGTTACGCAGGCGCGCGAACGTCAAGCGCTCGCGGCTCCACGGGCCTCGGTGGACGCCGAGCGACTGGAAGCTCTCAAGAACACGATCACGCAAGCCAATCTGCTCGCCGAGCAACTCTCCAAAATCGGTGCTTGAGCACGAAATCAAACCGGTCGATGCTGTTCGTGCGTTATGCCATTCCGTAGGCAGTGGTTTCCTAATCCCAGCAAGCGACAACCCATCTGCGACGTACAGCTTCGAGCGGAGCCCCACAATCAGCCCGTACAAAATTGCGTTTGTGGCGGCGACAAGGATGTACCGCCGCAACCGGACAGCGCATATCGCAAGAAACACCGCCCGCCACTGCAGGTTATGCCGCCGGTGCAAGAAACCTACCGCGACCGTTACGCTGATCAATGTCGCGTCTTGTACGTACTCGGGCAAGAAGTAGGCATTTTTCAGAGCCGCAGCAGCACCGAGAGGCAAGCAAGGATGCCCTTGAGCGATTGTGGGCTCTTCACCCTTTCTTTCAGTAATCGCCGCGGCCGCGCCGAACCGAGCGATTAGTCCCGCACTTTGCCGCACGACCATTCGTTGGCTGACCCATTGGCTGGGTTTGCATTTCTGACGCCCCACTGAGTTCAGTACTCAAACGGTTCACCCGCTGATGCATAGCAAAGCGTGGACGGACGCGTGGTTCTAAACTCACGTCGATCGGAAGAGTCTTTCCAATCATAAATTTCGCGTGTGTTTATGGTAGGCCCGGAGAGACTTGTGGGCTAGTTGATATCTTTAGCTTTTTCGAGCTTTGGGCACATAGTTGAAGCGATGATATGAACTGTACTTCCGCTCCTGCGACTTGGGCACAACCCCGCGTCTCTACGCCAACTCCAGATCATCCAAGAACTCTGATGCCGGATCAACACCCGTGACGATCAATTCATCTCGTGCGCGGGTGCAAGCGACATAGAGCAGATGACGTTCTGTGTTGTACACTTCCTCCAAGTCAGCTTCGTCCACCAATGCCTCGATGCGCTCCTGATCTGGAAGCACGTCATCGTCACATGCCATCACGACCACCGCACGGACTTCCAGTCCCTTTGCACTATGCATCGTGCCGACCGACATCGCTTTTCCGATCTGTTGTTCATTGCCAAGTACGGTCGGCACTTCACCGGCAGCTTTCACTGCTTCCATAGCACGTGCAATCTGACTTCCGCTCCTCACAAAGACAGCAATCTCGGATGGTTCGATACCTGATCGTCTGTATCCAGCGATCCAGTCTGCAACGATCCGCGCTTCTTCATCCCGATCATCGGCAACGGCGACTTTCGGGGCCTTGCCCTCAAACACAGAGATGACACCACACCGATCCTCAGCAACGCCATCAACATCGCTGAAACTAGGTGGAAGCAATCGGTCAGAGTGACGCCTGATCTGATGCGAGGTCCGATAATTGATCTTCAGAGTGTGTGATCGCCCGCGCACATCAACACCCAAGCTCTTCCAGGAAAACGGCGTCTGAAATATTCGCTGCCCGAGGTCACCAGCAAAGAAAAAAGCATCTGGCCTATCACCCGAGAGTCCACTCAATGCAGCCAGTTCTGGGACGCTTATGTCTTGGGCCTCGTCAACGACGATATGATTGTATGGACGACTGGCATCATCCGGCATATCGGCGATCTGGTGTAAAACCATAGCCTGCGTTTGTTGCCCAGCCTTGCGCAGCGCCGAACGCACGGCCTCGAAGACATCCCAAAGAACGCGGCGCTGTTTCTCGCCGAGCCTGGTCTTCCGACCGAGCCGCTGAACCGTTCTGTACTCATCCCAAGAACGTACGTTCCAAGCATCTACGATCTCTTGCCACTCGGCCTCCACAAATTCCGGGCCTTGGGGCACCTCCAAGTTGGACATCACCTGTGTGAGATATCCCGCGACATCGGCTCGGCTGGCGATGTTTACTGGCCCAACACGCTCCTCGTGCGCTTTGTTCGCGGCGCTGGCCAGCGTGTCCACGTCGATCCTGCCACGCACCGCTGGATCGGACACGAGCCTATCCAGCTTCGTCTCCAGATTGGCCACCAATGATTCCGAAAACGTCGTCAGGAGCACGCGGGCCTGCGGATGAGCCTCGGCCATCCGGACCGCACGGTGCAAGGCGACGACTGTCTTTCCAGTACCCGCTGTTCCTGCAACGCGAGCAGGCCCATTGTAATCCCGTTCGACGTACCGCCGTTGGACCGGATGGAGAAACACGCTCCATCTCTCCCATGGGTAGTCGAGAGCCCGTTGAAGCTCGTCGATGTTGTCCATGACCCGGAACCGCCGCTGTGCGTCCGGGTGCTGGAATGGATCGCCGCCATAGACATCCGCCGACGTGGAGGGCATGCCTCCTGTAGCAAGCTCCAGGAGCGCGTCTGCCGCTTCCTGGGGTAGATGTTCGGCCAGATCGAAGAGCGTGCTCTCCGTGGCGTTCTGCACGTCAGAAAGCCATTCCTCCGGCACCCCATAACCAAGCAGAGCGTCAGAACCAGTGTCGGCGAACAGCAAAGGCTCATCGCTTAATGTGGCTGGCACCTCGACTGGAACGACAACCTCTTCGACCCGTTCCTTGATCTCGACGAGTTGAGCCGCCCCGGTACGCGGGTGGGTTTCGATCTTGCGCCGCTCAGCCCACTTGTAGGCGTCATCGTGATGATCCACGTACACCAACAACAGGCTTCGTTCCGTCCGATGGACGATCAGGCGGATGTCACGATTGACCCGTACAGACCTATAGTTTGGGTCCCTGCTATGATCTTGCTTGTGAAACCGGAGGCCCCGAGACGACGGGTCCGCCTGAAGGTCGAACACCGTGATCTTCACCGCCTTTTGTTCCTGATTAGTCAGGCGACCAAGGCTGGCATAGAACGTGTCTGCGGTTCGAAATTCCACACTGGCTTCCTATCGATCACCAAAATCCACGCCGCACTTACTGTATGCGTTCAAAACTCGAAGAGTGTCGTACCGGTCAATGATCATAAACAGGCGCAGGTTGTTCATCTGGTTGGCATAAGCACGCATTGTGCCTCGCACCGCGTTGTCAACTGAATTGCAATGCTGAAGGACTAAGAATTCAGCAGGCTCCGAGAACAGTCGATCAATTTGATCTCCATTCTTACCCAACGAAGCAAGCGACATTGGCGCAAACTTAGCGGGGCCTTTGAATGCGAATGCTGTTGAATACTGATTACCACTGATCGTGACTTGTGTAGAGAAGAGATCAGATCGCTCTCCTCCCCAGTCCTTGGGTATTTCAGGCTCACCTAGCAGGTCAGCGAATGCGTGCTTCACTTCGTTTTCAGAAATCCCCCTCACCACCTCTAGGTCCGGCTTGTGGAGCCGAAGTGGATTGTCGCCTACCTTCTTGAACTGATCTACCTGCCCGGCATGAATCTCTAGTCTATTTGTCCAAAGACTTGCTCCTGGGCCGCCGTCCAAGATGTTCGGAGCCGGGTTTGCGATCACATATGGTACCGCTTTTACCTCCTCGTCAGTGGTTTCTGTAATGAGACCAAGAATGAGCATTCGTCGATGCCCGCTCAATTCCACCCAGGCTGAATTAGAAGTCAGATGATCCGGATGGAACCGACAAACGAGTCGTCTAGGGTCACCGATGCTTTCGAGACCGATGTGAGCAAGGGCAGGAGCGGGACCGTTTCCACCTGTTTTTGAACGAGCTTCGGGTAAGCCCTTAAAATAGAAGTTCGAGTAGTGAGTAAAAGCCATGCCGGGCTCGCAAATGCCTCTCGAAACCAGTTGCCCAAGGGTCGGAACATCGTTTTGGTGGAGGTATCCCGAAATCAGCCTCTTGTATGCCGAATGCGTAGCGTGACCCTTCTGGAATGCGTCATCGGCGAACGCTTTTGAGATCGGCGCAATCTCATTGAGGATGACCTGATCACCGACAACTTCAGCGACACGTCTTTGGTTGATGTACCAGCAGGTGAGATCGAAGCTTGGTTTCACCAGTTACACCCCAAACACCTTCATCACCTCATCGCCCAGGTGGTTGATCACCTTCACCGCGATGCGGCCCGTGCCTGGGCGGTCGAACGGGCGCGAGGTGTCAGAGTGCAGGCTCTCCCATGCCTCGGCATCCACTTCGGCCTTCAGGGTCGTCTTCAGGGCCTTGTACGGGTCGGATGCGCCCAGGAAGTAGGCGTGGCGGACGAAGAAGCTTTCCTCATTGTAGTCCGTGTCGATGAACCAGCAGGCGATGCCCTCGGGGCCGCTGGACTCGATCTCGCCGGATTGGGGCTTGAACACGTCCACGCCGTTGATCTTGACCCGAAGCTGATCACCCTCCTCCAGGATGTCGATATCGGGTTCGCCAAAGACCACGAACAGGTTGCCTGTGCCGGTATTCTTCAGATCATCCGCCATGTGCAGGTCGGGGTTCATCTTGGCCCGCAATGACTTGATCCGACCGATACCGGTGAAATCGGTGCACTGGGCCGAGAACGAGAAGCCGCAGGCGATCAGGATGTCGAAGCCAGCATCGGCGCATTCCCGGGTGGCGGCGACCAGATCGGCCCGCTGGATGGTCCCGAATTCTGGCCCGATGAAGCTGCCCGCCCGGCGTTCGGGGCCGTCCTCGCCCTCCTGATAGCGCCCTTCGGCGGCGATGAACTGTCCGGGCCAGGGGGTGAGGGTCGAGAACGTGATCCGGTCGGCCCGGTCCACCTGTTGTACGCCCGAGGTTTTCAGGTTCTCCAGCACCATGGTGGCGAAGTCGGTATCTTCCTCCGGCGCGGCCCGCTTGCCCTCGGCGGCGTCGAGCGTATCGACAAGCTCGTCATCCTGATCCACTGCCAAGGTCCGGTGAGGCGAAAGGCTTTCGACGGTGAACGGCCCCGCAACCCTGATCTTGGCACTGTCCTGGTACGGCTTGTCGTACAGGTACTCGTAGTCCGCCTTGGCGGCGATGGAGGCGTCGATCTCCTTCTGCCGAGCGATGCGGGCCTCCCACCACTGGGTGTGGGCCTCTGTCGCCGTGCCGGACCAGCCCTCGTCCGCCTCACGAGGGACTTCCCATTCCTCCCAGGCTTCACCAAGAGCGGCGTTTAACTGGGCGCGGAGGGGGTCCAGCGTTTCCTGGAATTTTTCCCAGATGACATCGATCTCGGCATTGTTGGCGATGGACTTCAGTGTGATGTGGGGAACACGTTCGTAGACGAAGCCCTGACGGAGGTCGGGCTTGTGCCCGGCCCGGGTGACGGCGGTCATAGCTTCATCTGATGGAGGAACTCGGCGAAGATCAGCTTCCTTACGCACCCCCTCTTCGGTATCCCGGAGATGGTAGTACGGGTAGCGAGCCCCCATGATCCGTGCTCGGGCCAAGGCGAGCGCGACACGCGAGGTATCAATGGTGATCCATCGGCGGCCCCACTGTTCCGCTGCGTATGCAGTTGTTCCTGACCCGCAAGTTGGGTCGAGCACAAGATCACCCGGGTCGGTAGTCATTTGTAAACATCGGGAGATCGCAGAGTCTGATGTTTCGACGATGTACTGCTTCTCACCCCGAATTACGGTATCTTCCCAAATATTGTTCGCCTCGTAAGCTGGGTAGTCGAGCAGGAAGCGTCTGTATCGAATGCTTTTTCCCGTACAGCCGACACGTCCGCCCTTAATCAGGCGATCCATCCCGGTCCGATTTGTCTTCCAACTCCGACCAACCTTTGACGAGAACGTCTGCCCTTCGAAGTCTTGTGGAAACGTGCAAGTCGGTGTGAATCCAGAAGATACAAGATCACCGTACTGGAAGGTCCGGATGTGATCGGAAATACTCTCGGGATTGTCCTTCTCTTCACGTGAAAGCGGCCTGTATGTACCAAGCTGTCGATCATATGCGGTGTCATAACGTTCGCCAGTTGTCGCACCCTCACCCTGGCGTTTTACGATTAGAGGCTTACGGAACTTGTGGCGCTCTTTGTTTTTTGCGTACCAAAGAATATAGTCGGTAACGCTTTTCAGCCCGGAGCTTCCTAAGCCACCGGTTGTCTTCAACGTAATCTGTCCTGTGAAATTTGTGTCTCCAAATACTTCGTCCAATAGTGAACGGACGCGGTGTACGTTTTCGTCACCAATTTGAACGAAGACACTTCCCGTCTCATGAAGGAGGTCCCTAACCACAGTGAGACGGTCACGCAGATATGCGAGATACGAGTGGATGCCATCGCGCCAGGTATCCCGAAAGGCTTTCACCATCTCCGGCTCTCGGGTCACGTGTTGAGGCTTACCATCGGACACCGCTCGGCTTGTCGTAGACCACTGGAAGTTCGAGTTGAATTTGATCCCGTAGGGCGGGTCCAGATAGATGCACTGAACCTTGCCGCGCAGCCCCTCCCGCTCGGCTAGGCTGGCCATGACCGCCAGGCTGTCGCCCAGGATCATCCGGTTGGTCCAGTTCTGCTGGTGGGCATAGAACTCGGCCTTCGCCTCCGGGTCCGCCAGCCCGTTGAAGTCGGCGAACAGGTCGGGCGTATCCGGTGCCTCAGCCTCCTTCCGCTCGGCGGTCTGGTTGACCAAATCGTCGATCAGGACCTTAGGGTGCACCTTCTCCTGAATGTACAACGGCGGGGCCTGGACGATCAGATCGGACCAGTCCTGCTCGTCCTTGCCACGCCAAACCAATTGCGGGTCCAGATCGGTGTTGCGTGGGTACCGGACAGCCTTGGGGGCCTTGTCCTCTTCGGCCAACATCGGCTCGGCTTCTGCCGGGGGGATGTTCAGCCGCTTGTCCTGATGCTTGTGGGATCGGACTTCTTTGGGGGCTTTGGGTTTACGGGCCACTATGCGGTCTCCTCGACTTTGGCGGTGAGACCCGCGATCAGCTTCTCGAACTCGTCTTCCATCTGGTACACGGCTGTGAACTCGGTGAAGGCCCAGCGCCCGAATGATTTCAGGTTATTGACCCCAGGAACCCAATAGGTGCGCATGGTCTCGGCTTTGATCTTGGCGTCCTCGCCCCGGTAGCCCTTGACCTCCACGATCAGGTTCAGCGGGTCGTCTTTCCCGTCATCGATCTGCACGATGAAGTCCGGTAGATATCGCCGTTTGGTCGAGCCCATAAGGTACGGAACAACCAGGCCGAGGTTTTGATTCTTGACGAATGAAATCACCCGGGGATGGGCTTCCGCGACCCGACAGAACTCCGCCTCCCAATCGCTGTCGCAGACAACGAAGTTGATGTGGGACCGCCCTGGGTCTGTTCGCCAAAGCGTGTCCTTGGATGTGTTGAAGTTCACGTAGGCCGTCGATCCGGTGTTATTGTACGGATCGAGCACAGCCTTGATCGCCTGCTCCCCATCAGCATTCGCAGCGATGGCAGCTTTGATCTTCTCGCAAGCCATATCGGCCAGTTCGGTGTAGAGAAGCTGCGCGGCATACGTTCCACCGGAGCACTTCAGATACCCATCGAGCCACTGGCGGCACACGCGCTTGAACTGTCCAAAGAGATGTAGTTTCGGGTCTTCGCCGGGATCACGGTACTTGTGGATCATCAGGTGCCTGGCCAGATGGAACAACACTGTGGATCGGCGCATATCCTCCAGGTGCTTGAGCGTCAGGTCCACGCCTTCGCCGACGATGCCCTGATTGCGGGTGATCGAGGGACCCACCAGTTCTGGAGTTAGCTCCAGAACCGAGTCGTCATTGAATGTAGCTGTCAGATTCTCGTTCGGCAGTTCGACACGGTAGCCCTCGACCCGGGGGAATTTGATTTCAAGATGGTCGCGATCCGGGCTCACGGCGGTGATGTGCGTGGTCGGTTTCGGTCGAACTGGCTTCGAAATGACCGGCTTGGCGGTGAAATCAAACGGGATACCCAGGATGTCGGCGTACTCGACGTTGAACACGCCTTGATCGTTCAATTCATAAGACTGGCGTCGAAGACCGCGCCCAACCACCTGCTCGCACAACAACTGGGTGCCGAACGCCCGGACCCCGAGGATGTGCGTAACGGTGTTGGCATCCCAGCCCTCGGTCAACATGGACACCGAGACTACACACCGAATGGATTCACCGAGACGACCGGTTTTCCCGACAGTGTTCATCACTTCCCGGAGGAGGTCCTGGTCGGTGATCTTGTCGGCAGCATCCACATCGCCGGTACGCTCGACGATCTCCCGGCGAAACCGCTCGATCTCATCAGCGGCCATTTCACGGAAGTCTTTGTCGAGAGCATCGCCCGATTCCAACTGTTCGGAGTCGATCAACAGGGTGCGTGGGCGTGCGAGCCGATTGCCGTGTTCATCATGATTTCTGAAGAGATCGAGTCGGCCATCCATATGGGTGGTCGAACCATCGTCATTCTCGCGTTCGAACCCAGAGATGTAGTCGAAGACCAGCTTTGAGGTCGACGTGTTGTTGCATACAACGATGAACACAGGCGGCTCCTGGATACCCGCCTCTTGCCACAGGGCGTAGGTCAGCTTGTAGTGCCCGTACAGCGCCTCCAGGGCTGTCTGTAGCTCGACGGGTATACTCAGGGGGTCCAGGCCCTTAGCGGTCTTCCCACGGCCCTTCTTGGGCATCTTCTTGCCGATGTGATCCCAGAGATTCCGAAACTTCGGCATGTCCGCGCCGGGGATGTTGTCGGCGACGGGCACACGCGGAAGTTTGACGATGCCGCATTCGATACCATCGATCAGCGAGAAGTCCGAAACCGTCCAGGGAAACAAGGTACCCTCTACGTACCCAGACCCCGCCAAGAAGAACGGGGTGGCAGAGAGGTCGTACACGGTCCGAACACCGAGCTTCCGCTTCATGATCTCGATCCCGGAAATCCAAAGCCGAGCAGCCTCGTTGTTCTTGTCAGCCTCTTTCTTCTCTTCACCCTTTAGGTCTTCATCAGGGTCGGGCTTCTCGCGATAGCAGTGGTGGGCTTCGTCATTTATGACGACGACATTCTTGATCCCCATCAGGTCGGGCATGACGCGGCGGATCATCTCACCCTCAGTCTCAAGTGATTGGAGCTTGCCGGTGCGACCTTCAATCAATCGGCGGGTGGTTTTGGCTGCGTCAAGGCGTTCACGCAGCTTAAAGGCGTGATAGTTGGTGATGACGATCTTGGCCTTCTCCAGATCGTCGAGCATATCTTGGGGAACGATCTCACGGGTCTTGTAGTAGCTGTCTGGATCGTTGGGCAGCAGCACGCGGAGCCGATCTCGGATCGTTATTCCTGGGGCAACCAACAGGAACCCACGCGAGAAGTTCTTACTGGATGGACGGCGAACCGCATTCAGGGTTTGCCACGCGATCAACATCGCCATGACAGTCGTCTTGCCCGCCCCCGTACAAAGCTTGAGCGCGACCCTGAACAAATCCGGATTGGCCTGCTGGTTCGCCGCTTTCAAGTGATCCAGGAGTTTCTTGGCATCACCGCCAAGTTTTGGGGCCACTTCTGACAGCCAGATCGCGGTCTCCACTGCCTCGACCTGACAGAAGAAGGGCCGCAGAGTTGCAAAGCTGTGATGACGCCAATGCTGGAGCAGCCTTGCTGTCTCGGGCGTCACCAACCATTGCTCGGGGTTAGGCAGTGCCCGCCACACATCCACACGGGACCTGATCTCGTTGATGGCAGAGGTGGTGCTGTACGCTTGCGTTTCATTTGATACGCCGCCCGATGAATCGAGCCCCAGTTCAGCCTGGTCTTCGTTTGAACGGCGTTGTTTGTTTGGGCGCGGGACCGGCGTGATGAAGTCTGATCGACGCCTGCTTTCAACAACGTTGTTCGTCGGCTGCCCCGTATCATCCATCTCCCAGTGTTTCCCCGGGTAATCATAGGGTGAATTCAGGATGGGTTGCTCAAAGAATGCTTCGGACACTTTGGAATTGTACCTTCTGGATCAAGACAACTTAATTCTCCTTCATGATTTCAACATATGGGCTCAGTTGGCAAGCAAATGTCCAGATCGTAGAGATCGCCGATTTGATTGCGCATTAGAACGAGGAATTTTCTGTCAAGAAGAACATTGTATTGATTAATAACTGAAAATAAATAGTACGCTTCTTTATGAGAGAATCGACAGATAATACTGACAGAATTAAAATTATTGATCGAGAAAATCAATTCTCGGCCAATATTAATGACTGGACTCCAGCCAGAATTAGGTTCGAACTCGAAGAACGGGGCCTTTCCCTGGCTGAGCTATCACGCCGCGCTGGATACTCTCCAACCGCTGCCGGAAGGGCACTTCGGACAAGTTGGCCCGCAGTCGAAGGGATCATTGCCGAAGCGATTGGGGTGAGCGCCGTTGTGATTTGGCCCTCCAGGTACAATCACGAGGGCATCCCGAAAGCTTACGAGCCCCGAAGACGAAAGCGCATCATTCGTGACGCGTGAACGATGCTAGGGCCTTTATCCACTCAATCAAAGCATCGACTGGAGGGACACCATGACAATCGGACAAGTGCCATTCGGCCAGACTCGCCGACGTATAGGGCTGGCTACGGCCTGCCTGAGTATCTTGGTGACGCTGGCCGGGTGCGATGATGATGCAAACGTGCGGGCGTGCCTGAAGAAGAACGGCGCTGGTCTGGCTGGGCAAGATCACACCTATATGAACGAGGTCGTTTCGGTCCGGACTCTCAAATCGTACCCCGACGGGCGGGCTACAAGGGCAGTATCTTACCGTGTCAGCAACGCTTCTGGGATTCGAAAGACGACCTGCCTCTGGTGATGTCGATAGTCATTATGACGATTGAGGTGCCACATCCGCGTCCACGACCGTGTGCCGCCATGCTTCGATGCGGTCAACGATCTCCATCGGACCTGTCCATCCCCTTTGAATATGAAATGCACCAAGTTGAAAACCGTTCGATGGCCAATCGCCTTTTGGTTCCGGAACCATCAGGAAGGTCTTCACGCCGAACCCGTGTTCCCGCACAGCAGCCAGTCGGGCCTTGGTTCCCATGTGGCTCCAGGCACAAAGCAACACGATGTCATCGGCAACCGACGTTGCTTTGATCATGAAGTCGAGAAACTTCGACCACGGTGGATTTGTGATGCACGACCGCACAGGTACATCCCAGTCCATGAAGTCCACGCCTTGGCTAAGTTCGGCCCAGTACCGCTCTTCATGAGCGGGAAACGCATCAAAGAACGCACCTTGGCCACGCGCCAGGTCCAGAAACGGGCCCTTCAATTCGAAGAACTCGACGATCATCCTGGCCAATGCGCGCGGCGTCATCACCAGGTCCTTGCTCGGTTGGTTCGTCCTGGGAACGATTGATCGGCCAGGGTGCTTTACAATTCTCTCGCTCTGCGTGAAGCGAGAGCGGCATCCCAGAAGACTAACGTAGCGGCAAAGGGTATCGGTCCGACCGGACATTCGTTTCTCAAGCGATATAATCGTCGGGAGAGACACGCCAATCGAAACAGCCGCATCATCCAGTGAAAGGCCAATTGCTTTGCGCTGTTCGGACAGGACTTGACCAAAGTCACTATTGTTGTTGTTGGCACGAACACGCAGTTCACACTTCAAAGCATTGGCTACCTGCAATAGCGAAGCCACGGTACCTTCCGACCTTTCAACATTCCGGACGGTTTTGACGGTCAAGCCGGTGAGTTCAGATAAATCGGCCTGGGAAAATCCGGATTTCCGCCTAGCCTGTCGTAGCTCCAGCCCTGGACTCCACTCAAACATTTCACCCTCTTTAGAATGGGGTCATTTGTTTGAGTCAGTCGGGTGATTATGTCCAGCCCAAAGGCAATCTATCGTCGCAGTATTGCGCAAGGCCGTTTGTCAAGGCTAGTGTAGATCAGCCGGCTGACGGTTCACGCGGCAAGCTCCAGATCATCTTCCTCTTCGCCGTAGTATTGGTCGGCGTACGCCCGGATCGCATCAGAGATGACCCTACCAGCGACGGTGCGCTCGTCATGGCGGATGTCATTCAGAAGCGACCAGGCGTCCTCATCTACTTCACGAACACTGATTCGAATGCGTTTCATGCCACTTCCCCCTTCAAGGATATTTAGGCTCCGAAGGGCGTTTGTTCTCCAATTGGCAGTCCACAGAACGGTATTGTTCGACAGGTGTTAGTCATCGGCGGAAGATTTGGCCTACATACAAGGTACGAGGGGTGCCAGGAGCCCCGTCCCGAGGAAACGAATTGCACGTCAAGTCCCAGTCAACAATATCGCATGCGCTTGGAAACACTTCCGACATGCGCCGGAACATGGCCGCTCGCAAAGAGGTCATGTCCTGGGATCATCGTGAAGAAGCGGCGCTGAAGCGGATCAAACAATGCCGCCATGGCAGACGCTGTAATCACCACAGCTGCTATTACTGTGGAACTCCTCCGGGCAAGAACGGTCGTGGCCGAACACTTACGCACCATGATTGGCGGCCTTGGCTGCCAGATTGGGTTCCCGTCAACGAAGCGCCCTACGAGACTGACCTGCCGGACGTGGCGCGGATCAGGAACTTCCGAAACGGGGGCGCTCAGTGGATCGTTGATCCCTTCGAGGGCATTCCAGACGAGGAGTTATTCGCGGTCACAGTTCATCATTCGGTTCCAACCGTACATTGTGATCTCAAAGAGCAGGCCCAAGTTGACCGCCCTGCTTTCCAAGGGGCGATCGATCAAGAGTTTCCGAACGCAATCTACCGAGGGCAGTTTGAGTACGTCCTGCGTTGGACGGATGATCTGACTCGGATGTTCGATGATGAGATGCTGTCATCCTTCGTACTCGGCGATCTCGTCCAACATGTTCGGGCAGTTCTATTCCACAGCCACGGCCTGCTGCACGCGCCTGGATTCAGCAAAGATCAAATCAGAGCCGGTCTGCAAACGCACTATGTCGGCCCTGACGGTGTGTGCGTTCGCAGCATCACCGAGACTTTCGTCGATGAGAATGGAGTTGAACGCGGTGGTCGCTGGGGATGGGCTCAGTACGCCTCAAAGGAATTTGTGAAGCTCGACTTCGGCGATGAGAACGTAGATGCTTTCCAAGAAATTTTAGCCCTGGAGCGGACTTGGAACCGCCATTCACGGAAGATCAAATTCGGTGGGCCTTCTAAGGCCGACTTCCGACCGACCTGGCAACCCGAGCGTCTACCAACCTTTGAGGCAATGTTCTCTGAGGTCGCTCATGAGGAAGGCTGGACCGATCCCGATCACCCGAACTTTGATCTGGTAGCGTACACGCCTGGAAATGAAGACGTTCCTATGCTGACGGATGTCAGTTTGCTGCCAGAATCACCAGATGAGTATCCTCACTACACAGTGTCAGGCTGCGATCAGCCGACTGAAGCAACTGTTGATAGCGTCAACGATGATCGACGATTAGCTTGCCAACCGAGAATATTCATCCTTCTCAAATCGATGATTACAACATTCCGCACACTGCTGACCGTGTGGCTGGGTCTTTCCAGGCAGGCGACAAGCGCCTGCCTCAACGAATGGATCAGAGCTACGATGCCTACGCCTACTGTTGATGGTACTAACTACTCTGCCCGACTTCAGGGTCGTGGACTATTCATCCTGTTGAATTCATTGGTCCAGATCAGGGGTGCTCGGATTTCTTGTACATCGATGCCGAGGAACAATGGCCCGCCGTAATGGGACGATGATGCCTTCTTTCGACATTCACTTATGAGAAATCGGACTTGGGATTCGCATCGAGCGGTCGCCGGTAGCTTGGCGCTGCTTGAAGCACAGGGATCAGCTTCGTCGAACGCTGTCCATTCAACCATCGATTTATGTACAGTCCGCGTGACTGTCAGAATCATGATGATTTTGCTAATAACCATGTCCACAAAACCCGTGCATCTCGAAAGCTGACGATACTCTTTTCGGGACGGGTATTTCGTACTGCCCGGTGTTTACTAGGCTAGTAGGGAGGCGACCATAGGGAAACGGTTCGGGTATGTGCGGACATACACCGCAGACCAGATCAACGGCATCGACATGCAGATCGAGGCGATCCTCGCGCATGACCCCGAGGTGGATCGGAGAGACATCTTCGTCGAGCAAGTCTCGGGTGGGCTCCATCATACGAAGAGGCCGAAGCTGAATGCACTGCTTGCCCAGCTTGAAGAAGGCGATGTGATTTACGCGCACAAGATCGACAGGGTGGGCCGATCAACGCTCGACTTGCTGACCATTGTCGAAACCATCAAGAATGCCGGTGCACGTTTCGTGACGGTGGCTGATGGGATCGATACAGGGACCGGGATCGTAGCGGAGGTGTTCTTGTCCGTCCTGAGTTGCGTTGCCAGATATGAGCGTGCCCAGATCAGGGACAGAACCATAAGCTCACTGCGGGTCCTGAAAGAACGTGGCGTCCAGTTGGGGCGGCCTCGCAAGGTAACGCCAGCACTCATCCGGCAGGTACGCACGCTACACTACGACCCAGGGCTCTCGGTCAAAGAGGTATGCACTTCGCTTGGGATATCTCGCAGCAGCTACTACCACGCCTTGAAGCTTCCTGCCGACGACGTTTCGGTTCCACTGGCGACGGCCACGTAGCACACTCACTTGAATGGCCCGGCAACCGCTCCCATATCACCCTCGACGCCAGGAGAACTGGGTTTGTCGGATGGGTGGGGACCCGTCCACCACGGCTTGAGGGCGCCTCGGGCGATTTCCCAAGAAATCTGAATCCTGAAGTCTGTCTTGACGATCACCATTGATCCGTCGGCATTCGCCGACCAATTCTATCCGTCCACCCAGTTGCTGCCCAGCATGTCCAGCACTCTGGAGAGCAACGATTCCACTGACCAGAAGCTGCCAGCGCAACACAAATCGCCGTCACGTTGGCCCCGATTGATGCGTCGAACCCAAGTAGCCGAGTACCTGTCGGTGAGCGACCGCTAAGTCGATAGCCTCATCGAGCAGGGATACATCCCCGGTCCAAAGTTGATGCCTTCCTCTCGCTGCTCCCTCTGGGACCGGGACGATATCGACCGCTGGCTCGATGACACCACCGTGCCGCAGAATGGGCAAGGCGAAGCCCCCTCCTTCGATGACATCATTAGATCGTCGGAGGACCGCTGATGCCAAGGATCAGAGACTACCTGTACCGAGACGTAGAGAAGAACGGACAGATCAGACACCGGTTCCGATGGAACCGAGACGCGAAGCGCATCACCGTGAAGGGTGAGCCGGGTGAGCCAGAGTTCGAGCGCAACTATCGTCGCCTTGTTGACCAGCATCGCCGAGGAAAACATCAGCGACCGTCTCAAACCGAATTCAATGGTACCTACAGGGGCCTCGTTAAGCTCTATTGCGGGCACATGGATCACATGATGGACATCGGCTCGATGGCTCAGGCGACGCGGAAGCAACGGGTCAACCTTCTGACTCGTACTCTCACCACCTGGGGTGATGGTGATATCCGCACCATTCGTCCGGAACACCTTCAGATCATTGTGGAAGACTTCCGAGCCACACCAGGGCAAGCGAACAACCTTCGCAAGGCGCTTCTTTCGATGTTCAAGTTCGCGAAAACCAGGAACCTCGTGTCCGAGAACCCAGCGACACAGGTTGAAAAGATCAACTAGGCTCAGGACTCATAACCAGAATACAACGGCTGCTGCGATGCAGATTGCCG
>ERZ1740062.89-NODE-89-length-71687-cov-6.861389_pt1 | contig 71687 bp, 69 predicted proteins | sample MGYA00581741_ERZ1740062 | MGnify/ENA primary metagenome ERZ1740062 (study PRJEB43018, sample SAMN04849747) | marine metagenome | isolation source: floating plastic debris | place: Pacific Ocean | collected 2008-09-01 | study: EMG produced TPA metagenomics assembly...
CTGCCGCACCATCCGGCCAGGCTCGGAAACTTTGCAGGTGGGATCCCCACTTGTACACAGCGATGCGGCTGTGGCGGAATTGGTAGACGCGCTAGCTTCAGGTGCTAGTTTTCGCAAGGAAGTGGAGGTTCGAGTCCTCTCAGCCGCACCATCACCGGGGAGTTTCTCCCCGGTTTCGTCCTCTCTACATCCAGACGCGATCCCCATCGATTGACGCCGGCAGCAGGACAGACCAGCCTGCCACGCCGGATCTGACAGCCGGCTACGACAACGCGGAGGTTGGAGTGTTCGAGGGTTTTGAACGGCGCCGAATCGACGTCGGTGGAATCGGGATCAACCTGCGCTTCGGCGGCAGCGGACCGGCTTTGCTGCTGCTGCACGGCTATCCGCAAACCCACGTCATGTGGCACAAGATCGCGCCGCGCCTGGCCGAGCGCTTCACCGTGGTCTGCCCCGACCTGCGCGGCTACGGTGACAGCGACAAGCCCGAAAGCGGCACCCCGGACAGCGAGCCCGGCCATGCGGCCTATTCGAAGCGGGCCATGGCGGCCGATCAGGCCGCGGTGATGACGGCGCTGGGTTTCGAGCGCTTCAGCGTCGTCGGCCACGACCGCGGGGCGCGGGTCACCCACCGTCTGCTGCTCGACCACGGGACCCGGATCGACAAGGCGGCGGTGCTCGACATCGCGCCGACCCTCGATATGTACCAGCGCACCGACCGGGCCTTCGCCGAGGCCTACTATCACTGGTTCTTCCTGATTCAGCCCTACGACCTGCCGGAGCGCCTGATCGGCGGCGATCCGGACTTCTATCTGGAAAAGAAGATCGGCGCCCTGGGTAGGTTAGGGGGGAGCAAGGTCGGCGGCTGCTTCACGCCCGAGGCCCTGGCCGAGTACAAGCGCTGCTTTCGCGATCCGGCGACGATCCACGCGACCTGCGAGGACTACCGGGCGGCCGCCGGCATCGACCTGGAACACGACCGCGCCGACCGCGACCGCAAGATCGCCCCGCCGCTGCTGGTGCTGTGGGGTGAACTGGGCGTCATCGAGCGCAGCTACGACGTGTTGGGGTTGTGGTCCGAGCGGGCGGAGCAGGTTTCGGGAGGCGCCTTGCCCTGCGGCCATTTCCTGGCCGAGGAGGCGCCGGAGGAAACCCTGCAGGCGCTTTTAGCGTTTCTTTAGCGCCTGGCGGCAAAATTGACGCCTTGATGGTCCCGGGACGGGGAGATGGGGATGACTGGCTCTAGCAACTTGGCCGGTGATTCCCATATCATAGGGCGTGCAGGGAGGGTTCGGACGATCGTTTGAAGATCGTTTGAAAGCGTCTGATTTTCAGGATGTTCATCCAGGCGGAACGGATTTGCCGCCGGCCTGTGCCGGTCGCAACCAGCGAGGAAGGAGCCACGCTCAGTGGCCGAGTCTGACAAGAACGGCGCGACCACACGGCTGCGCAACTACTTCCTGGCGGGCGTGCTGGTCACGGCCCCGATCAGCATCACCTTCTGGCTGACCTGGCGCATCATCACCTTCATCGATGACCGTGTGACGCCGATGATTCCGCCGCAGTGGAACCCGGAGAGCTATCTGCCCTTCGGTGTGCCCGGCCTCGGCCTCATCATCGCGTTGATCGCCCTGACCCTGGTCGGCTTCTTGGCCGCCGGCTATGTGGGCCGCATGACCATGCGCATCGGCGAGCGCGTGGTGGCGCGGGTGCCGATCATCCGTTCGGTTTACAGCTGGACCAAGCAGGTCTTCGAGACGGTGCTGTCGCAGTCTTCGACGGCCTTTCGCGAAGTGGTGCTGATCGAATATCCAAGGCCCGGCTGCTGGGCGGTTGGCTTTATCACCGGCCAGACGGTCGGCGAGGTGCAGCGCCTGACCGCGGCGACGGTTTACAACGTCTTCGTGCCGGCGACGCCCAACCCGACCACCGGTTTCCTGCTGTTCGTGCCGCAGGACGACGTCCACCACCTCGACCTCACCGTGGAGGAAGGCATCAAGCTGGTGATTTCCGGCGGCATCGTGGTGCCGGATCAGGCCAACTTCGAAGGAGCCGAATCGGCCGAGGCCGCCAAGTTGCGCGTGGAAGACGCCGCGGCGGGCAAGGTCACGTCGGCGCCTCAGGCCGATGAAAACGGCAACGGCAAACCACGCCGCCGCCGCAAGGAAGGGCCTGCGCCGCGCAAACCCGGTTTCATCACCCGGCTGCGCAACTACTTCTTCGCCGGCATCCTGGTCACCGCGCCGATCGCCATCACCATCTGGCTGGCCTGGGAGTTCGTCACCTTCGTCGACAGCAAGGTGACCCCCTACATCCCCGTTCATTGGAATCCGGAAACCTATCTGCCGTTCTCCATTCCCGGCCTCGGCGTCGTGGTCGTGGTGTTCGGCCTCATCATGATCGGCTTCCTCACCGCCGGTTTCGTCGGGCGCAGTCTGATCTCCGCCGGTGAGCGCCTGTTGGCGCGCATGCCGGTGATCCGCAGCCTCTACAGCGCGGTGAAGCAGATCCTGGAAACGGTGTTCAAGGAGCAGTCGAAGGCCTTCCGCGACGTCATCCTGCTGGAATATCCGCGTAAGAACTGCTGGGCGCTGGGGTTCATCACCGGCCCGGCGGAAGGGGGCATTCAGGAACTGACGCCCGACGACACGGTGAACATCTTCCTGCCGACGACGCCGAACCCGACCTCCGGATTCCTGCTGTTCCTGCCGCGCAAGGAAACCCAGATGCTGACCATGACCGTGGAGGAGGGCATCAAGATGGTGGTCTCCGGCGGCATCGTCACACCGCCGGACGCAGCGGACTCCGCGCGGCAAGGCTCCGACGCGGATGCCCTGCCGCCACTCGCCAAGAGCGGTTAGAGGTCCTTCACTTTCCTCGGGAAAGAACTCAGGCTGCCGGCAGCTCGAGCTTCAGCGCCTCAAGACGGGCACAGTTGGCGGCGCCGAGGATGGCATCGATTTGCTGGCCGTCGGAGGACAGCGGAAACAGCGTGCCACGCAGCTTCACTTCTTCGCCGGCTTCTTCGAAGACTTCCGCCACGGTCACCGGGATGCGCTGTTCCAGCACCTGATCGACGTACTGCACGCAGCGCGCCAGCATCGCACCGGGTGGGCAGTCGCGCACCTGGCGCGGGCTTTTCCGGGCCCAGTCTTCCGGCAGTCGGGCGTTTTCCAGCAGGCGCGGCCCGACGAACAGGAAGGTGGCGTCTTCCGGCGGCTCGTTCGGGCTCATCACGAAGCAGTCGCACCAGTCGTCGCCCAGCTCGACCGGGTCGATGTCGGTGGTCGATGGGAACGCGCGGTCCTGCCGCAGGTAGTGCCAGTAGTCCTCGACCCGCAGGATGAGGCGGCGCTCGTTGGTGACGAAGCCAGACATGAACCAGTCTCTGTCCGTGATGATGTTAGGTGCCCGCAACAGTGTCGCGGTTTGCGCCTAACAATGGATTAACCTTCCGACGGAGGAGAGTCTCAGCCTCCGAAATTGGCGATGAAAAGAGCCGTCATCGAGACTCAATCGGAGCGTGGGACTCAACCGGAGCGCAGGTATTTCACCGCCGCATCGCGCTCGAAGAGATAGAGCAGCACGCGCAGTGCCTGGCCCCGCGGGCCGGCCAGCTCCGGGTCGCGGTCCAGGATGAGGCGCGCGTCGTCGCGCGCGGTGGCCAGCAGGTCGTCGTGCACCGCCAGGTCGGCGAGGCGGAATTCCGGCATGCCGCTCTGGCGGGTCCCGAGCAGCTCACCGGCGCCGCGCAGTTTCAGGTCCTCCTCGGCGATGCGAAAGCCGTCGTCGGTCTCGCGCAGGATCTTGAGGCGCGCCCTCGCGGTCTCGCCCAGCGGACCTTGCCACAGCAGCAGGCAGGTCGACTTGCCGCTGCCGCGCCCGACCCGGCCGCGCAACTGGTGCAACTGGGCAAGGCCAAAGCGCTCGGCATGTTCGATCACCATCACCGTTGCATTGGGCACGTCGACGCCGACCTCGACCACCGTGGTGGCGACCAGCACGGCGATCTCGCCGGCCGCGAAACGCGCCATCACGGCGTCCTTTTCCGGTCCCTTCATGCGGCCGTGGACCAGGCCGATCTTGTCCCCGAACCGCAGCTGCAAGGCAGCGTAGCGGTCCTCGGCGGCGGCGAGGTCGACGTTCTCCGATTCCTCGACCAGGGGACAGATCCAATAGACCTGGGCATTGCGCTGGATCGCGCGGTCGACGGCGTCGACGACCTCGGGCAGGCGGTCGAGCGGCAGCGTCGCGGTCTCGATCGGCTGGCGCCCCGGCGGCCGTTCGGTCAGGCGCGAGACGTCCATGTCGCCGTAGGCGGTCAGCATCAGGGTGCGCGGGATCGGCGTCGCGGTCATCACCAGCACGTCGACGGCCTTGCCCTTGCCGGTGAGGGTCAGGCGCTGGTGCACGCCGAAGCGGTGCTGCTCGTCGATCACCGCCATGGCGAGATCCCGGAAGGCGACGTCCTCCTGGAACAGCGCATGGGTGCCGACCACGATGGCGGTTTCGCCCGAGGCGAGGCCAGCGAGGATCGCCTGGCGCGCCTTGCCCTTGTCGCGCCCGGTCAGCAGGGCGATGCCGACGCCGGCGGCCCGCGCCAGCGGCTCGATGGTCTGGAAGTGCTGGCGGGCGAGGATCTCGGTCGGCGCCATCAGCGCCGCCTGGCAGCCGGCCTCCACCGCGGTCAGCATGGCGAGCAGCGCGACCACCGTTTTGCCGCTGCCGACGTCGCCTTGCAGCAGCCGCAGCATGCGGTGTTCGGCGCCCATGTCGGCGCTGATCTCCGCCAGGGCGAGGCGTTGCGAGCCGGTGAGCTGGAAGGGCAGGCCGGCGATCACCCTGTCGCACAGCCGCCCGTCGCCCTTCAGCGGACGGCCGCGCTGCTTCAACTGGCGGTCACGTACCAGGGCGATGGCCAGCTGGTTGGCCAGCAGTTCGTCGTAGGCGAGGCGGCGCCGCGCCGGCGCCAGCGGCGAAAGGTCGGACTCTTCCTGCGGCGCGTGCGCGCGGGCCAGCGCCTGATGCCAGTCCTCCCAGCCCTCGCGCGCCTTCAGGGGCGGATCGAGCCATTCCGGCAGCACGGGCACCCGCTGCAGCGCCGTGTGGACCGCCTTGCCGACGGTCTTCAGGGTCAGGCCTGCGGTCAGCGGGTAGACCGGCTCCACCGTCTGCAGGCTTTCGGCTTCCGCCGGGACTGCGATGTGGTCCGGGTGGGTCATCTGCAGGCGGTCGTTGAAGACCTCCACCTTGCCGCTGATGACCCGGGTCTGGCCCGGCGGCAGCGCCTTCATCAGGTAGTCGCGGTGGGCGTGGAAGAACACCAGCTCGATGGTGCCGGTGGCGTCGTGGCACTGCACCCGGTAGGGCTGGCGCCGGGTCGGCGGCGCGCGGTGTTCGCCCACCTCCACCGTCAGGGTGGCGATTCGCCCGGGAATCGCCTCGGCCAGGGGCGGGGCGTAGCGCCGGTCGATGAGGCCGCTGGGCAGGTGCCAGCACAGGTCGAGCACCGCCGGCCCGCCGGTCAGCGTCTCGAACAGCTTGGCAAAGCGCGGCCCGACGCCGGAAAGACTGGTGGCGGGCGCGAACAGCGGAAAGAGGATCTCGGGGCGCAATGGGTTTTCCGGCCGGGAAGAGCCTGACAAAGGGGTTCGTTGGCTCTATATCCTAGGGGCCAATGACCAAAACCGAAACCACCGAGAACCGCCGCAAACGCCTGCGCTTTCGCGCCTGGCACCGCGGCACCAAGGAAATGGATCTGCTGATCGGCAGCTTCGCGGACGCCCACCTGGGCGGATTCGACGCCGCCCAGCTCGACCGTTTCGAGGCCCTGCTGGACGTACCCGAGCCGGTGGTCTACGACTGGATCCTCGGCCGCGGCCAGCCGCCGGCCGACTATGACCATGACGTGACCCGGCTGCTGCTGGCCTTCGAGTTCCAACCGCCGGGCCGCTGACTTCTTTTTTTGTCCTGAACCGCTCGAGAACTGATGACGGAATCCGTGATCGCCTCTACGCCTGTGGAGGCGGAGTCTGCCTTGCGTCCGACCCTGGCCTCCGCGCCGCCGGGTCTCGACGCCCTGGTGCTGGCCGAGATGCTGGCCCAATCTCCCCAAAGCCCGCAGGGGCGCCGCTGGCTGCATGTCGCCCTCGACGACACCCAGGCGGCCCGCATGGTCGACTGCCTCGGCTTTTTCGCGCCGCAGGTCGAGGCTTTGGTGTTTCCGGCCTGGGACTGCCTGCCCTATGACCGGGTAAGTCCGCACCGCGACGTCGTCGCCCGCCGCCTGGACGTGCTGACCCGGCTGTTGCAGCCGGCGGGCGCGCGCCCACAGGTGGTGGTCACCACGGTCAGCGCGCTGCTGCAGCGGGTGCCGGCGCCGGAGGCTCTGGAGGGTCGAATCCTGTTGCTGGAGGCGGGCGGCACCCTGCCGGCCGACAGGCTGAACGGCTTCTTCGCCGAGAACGGCTACTACCGGGTCGAGACCGTTGGCGAACCCGGCGAGTTCGCCGTGCGCGGCGGCATCATCGATGTCTTCCCGCCGGGCCAGGAACAGCCCGTGCGCCTCGACTTTTTCGGCGACGATCTGGAGAGCCTGCGGCTGTTCGATCCGCTGACCCAGCGCACCACCGGCACCGTCGAACGCCTGGCCCTGAAGCCGGTCAGCGAGGTGATCCTGGATCCGGAGGCCGTCGAGCGCTTCCGCACCCGCTACCGCGAGCGCTTCGGCGTGGTGCGCGACGATCCGCTGTATGAGGCGGTCAGCGCGGCGCGCGCCCATCCGGGCATGGAGCACTGGCTGCCGCTCTATCACAAGCGTCTGGTCACTCTGCTGGACTACCTGCCCGATGCCGGCGTCACCCTGGACTACCAGGCGGTCGAAGCGCGCGATTCGCGGCTGGAGACGATTCTGGACTTCTACCAGGCGCGCAAGGCGCTGGAAGGCGGCGGCGAAACCGGCGGCTGGGTCTACAAGGCCCTGGAGCCGACCGACCTCTATCTCGACGCGGCGGAATGGGAGCGCGGCCTCGCCGCGCGCCCCGGCGGCCAGTTCACCCCCTTCGCGGCGCCCGAAGGCGCGACGGTGCGCGATGCCGGCGGGCGTCCGGGCCTCGATTACGCCGAACAGCGCGCCGCCCTGCAGAGCGGCGGCACCCAGGGCCAGATCTACGATGCGGTCGGTGCCGATATCGGCCGGGTGCTGAAGGGCGGCCAGCGGGTCGTGCTGACCGCCTTCAGCGCCGGCGCGCTCGACCGCCTGGCACACCTGCTGCAGGAGCACGCCGGCATTGATGGCGTGCCGCTGGACGGTTGGGCGGGTGTCGACGGTCTGGCCAAGGACAAGGTCGGGCTCGCGGCGCTGGGGATCGAGAAGGGCTTCCGCTTCGCCGACACGCTGTTCCTGACCGAGCAGGACATCCTGGGGGAGCGCATCGCCCGCACCGCGCAGCGCCGCCGCCGCGCCGAGAATTTCCTCACCGAGATTTCCGACCTGCAGGAAAAGGACCTGGTGGTCCACGTCGACCACGGCGTCGGGCGCTACGAGGGGCTGGAGACGCTGGACGCCACCGGCGCGGCGCACGACTACCTGAAAGTGATCTATCAGGGCGGCGACAAGCTGTATGTCCCTGTCGAGAACATCGAGGTGCTGTCGCGCTTCGGGTCGGAGAACGAAGGCGTCGAGCTGGACAAGCTGGGCGGCGTGAACTGGCAGGCGCGCAAGGCCAGGGTGAAGGAGCGCATCAAGGAGATGGCCGACGCCCTCATCAAGGTGGCTGCCGCCCGTGCCCTGAAAACCGCCGAAGCCCTGGAACGGCCCGACGGCCTCTACGACGAATTCTGCGCGCGCTTTCCCTTTGCGGAAACGGACGACCAGCTGCGCGCCATCGAGGAGACCCTGGGGGACCTTTCCGCGGGGCGGCCGATGGATCGTCTGGTCTGCGGCGACGTCGGCTTCGGCAAGACCGAGGTGGCCTTGCGTGCCGCCTTCCTGGCGGTGATGTCGGGCAAGCAGGTCGCCGTGGTGGTGCCGACCACGCTGCTCGCCCGCCAGCATTTCCGCACCTTCAAGGAACGCTTCAACGGCCTGCCGGTGCGCATCGTGCAGCTGTCGCGTCTGGTCGGTGCCAAGGAGGCGGCGCAGAACCGCGAGGACCTGGCCAAGGGCCGTGTCGAGATCGTCGTCGGCACCCACGCGATCCTCAGCAAGTCGATCGCCTTCAAGGACCTCGGCCTGCTGATCGTCGACGAGGAACAGCACTTCGGCGTGAAGCAGAAGGAGCGCCTGAAGGCGCTGCGCGAAGACGTCCACGTGCTGACCCTGACGGCGACGCCGATTCCGCGCACCCTGCAGCTCGCCATGTCCGGCGTGAAGGAGATGAGCCTGATCGCCACGCCGCCGGTCGACCGCCTGGCGGTGCGCACCTTCGTGCTGCCCTACGACCCGGTGATCGTGCGCGAGGCGATCCTGCGCGAGCATTACCGCGGCGGCCAGACCTTCTACGTCTGCCCGCGGCTGACGGACATCGCCGAGGTGAAGGAGCGTCTCGCCACGCTGGTGCCGGAGGTGAAGGTGGCGGTGGCGCACGGCCAGCTGGCGCCGACCCAGCTGGAAGAGGTGATGACCGATTTCTACGACCGCAAGTACGACATCCTGCTGTCGACCAACATCGTCGAATCCGGTCTCGACATCCCCACCGCCAACACCATGATCCTGCACCGCGCCGATATGTTCGGCCTGGCCCAGCTCTATCAGCTGCGCGGCCGTATCGGCCGTTCCAAGCAGCGCGGCTACGCCTACTTTACCCTGCCGCCGGGGCGCATCCTCAGCACCGCTGCCGAGAAGCGCCTGCACGTGATGCAGACCCTCGACACCCTGGGCGCCGGTTTCCAGCTGGCCAGCCACGACCTCGACATCCGCGGCGCCGGCAACCTGCTGGGCGAGGAGCAGTCCGGTCACATCCGCGAGGTCGGCATCGAGCTGTACCAGCAGATGCTGGAGGAGGCGGTGGCGACAGCCAGGGCCGGAGGCGAGGCCGCCGAGGCGGCGGCCGATGGCTTCACGCCGCAGATCAACATCGGCATGCCGGTGCTGATCCCGGACACTTACGTTTCAGACTTGAATTTGCGCCTCGGACTCTACCGTAGGCTGTCGACTTTGGTCGACCGTGCCGAGATCGACGGTTTCGCCGCCGAACTGGTCGACCGTTTTGGACCATTGCCGGCGGAGGTCGCCAACCTACTGCAGATCATGACCATCAAGCGGTTGTGCCGCGAGGCGGGGGTCGAACGGCTGGATGCCGGACCGAAGGGGGCGACCGTCGCCTTCCGCAACAACAGCTTCGCCAATCCGGCCGGCCTTATCGCCTTTATCCAGAAACAGGCGGGGGAGGTGAAGCTGCGGCCCGACCACACCCTTGTCTACCGCCGCGCGTGGGACAGCGAGTCGGCGCGGGTGACGGGCGTGCGCCAGATGCTCGACCAGTTGGTGAAGCTTGCCGCCTGACGGCGGCTTGTGCATAACCGTCCGGTGATCTTGCGCCTATTGTATTGGTACAAATCACTATTTCGCCTTTGCGATCGGCTATGGACCGGGCGTCCGGAGCGGATACAATGCGAACCTAGCAAGAGAGAGCCGCGAATTTAATCTGGCCTCCAACGGGGCGACATTCAGGGAGACTTAACGTGAGGAAGCTATTTGCCTGTGTCGTAGCGGCATTTATGGCCATTACCGCAATACCGGCACATGCCGAGACGCCGCGCGACACGCTCGTCATGGCGTTCACCATCGACGATATCATCTCGCTGGATCCGGCGGAGATGTTCGAATTCACCGCCCTGGAATACGCGGGCAACACCTATGACCGCCTGATCGGTTACGACCCCGAGGACGTGTCGAAGATCTTCGGCGTCGCCGCCGAATCCTGGACCATCTCCGACGACGGCAAGACCTTCACCTTCAAGATGCGCCCGGGCGTTACGTTTGCCTCCGGCAATCCGATGACTGCCGAAGACGCCGCCTTCTCGCTGCAGCGCGCCGTCATCCTCGACAAGTCGCCGGCCTTCATCCTGACCCAGTTCGGCTTCACGGCCGGCAACGTGAAGGACAAGGTCAAGGCAACCGACGACATGACCCTGGTCATCGAGACCGACCAGGCCTATGCGCCGACCTTCGTGCTCTATTGCCTGACCGCGGGCGTTTCCTCCATCGTCGACAAGGCACTGGTGATGGAACATGCGCAGGGCGACGACCTGGGCAACGAATGGCTGAAGTCCAACTATGCCGGCGTCGGGCCCTTCAAGCTGCGCCAGTGGAAGGCCAATGAGTCGCTGACTCTGGACCGCAACGACGACTACTGGGGCGGTGCGCCGGCCATGAAGCGGGTCATCATCCGCCACATTGTCGAGCCGGCAACCCAGCAACTGCTGCTGGAAAAAGGCGATATCGATATCGCCCGCAACCTCGGCCCGGACCAGCTGGAAACGCTGCGCAACAATCCGGACACCTATATCCAGGACGGCGTGAAGGGTGCGGTCTATTACCTCGGCCTGAATCAGAAGAACGAGGCGCTGTCCAAGCCGCAGGTTCGCCAGGCGCTGAAGTACCTGGTCGACTACAAGGGCATGGAAGCCACCGTGGTGAAGGACCTCATGAAGGTCCACCAGGCCTTCCTGCCGAAGGGCTTCCTGGGCGCGCTGGAGTCGACCCCCTTCACGCTGGACGTTGCCAAGGCCAAGGAACTGCTGGCCGCAGCCGGCTATCCCGACGGTTTCAAGGTGACGATGGACACCCGCAGCACCTCCCCGATCATGGAGATGGCGCAGGCGATCCAGGCGACTTTCGCCCAGGCCGGTGTGGAACTGGAGATCATTCCCGGCGACGGCAGCCAGACCCTGACCAAGTACCGCGCGCGCAACCACGACATCTACATCGGCCGCTGGGGCCCGGACTATCAGGACCCGCACACCAACGCCGATACCTTCGCGCGTAACCCGGACAACGCGGACGACGCCAAGTCCAAGCCGCTGGCCTGGCGTAACGCTTGGGACATTCCGGAGATGACCACGATGGCCGATGCGGCGGTGCTGGAGCGCGATCCGGCCAAGCGCGCGGAACTCTATCTGGAAATCCAGAAGATCCACCAGGCGACCTCGCCCTTCGTCATCATGTTCCAGCAGACCGAAGTGGCCGGCATCCGCGCCGGCACCAAGGGTTTCGTCATCGGCCCGTCCTTTGACGACAACCACTACAAGGGCGTGACCAAGCAGTAGTCCCGACGGAACGAGGGCACGTTTTTTCGTGACCAACCAGACGGACCATCTGTCCAAGGCAGGGACGGGCTTTAAAGGCCTGTCCCTGCCTGCGCCCCTGCGCGCGACTGTGAATGTGGCGACCTCGGTTGCCTTGACCTTCCTGGGCCTGCTGCTGGTGACCTTCATCATCGGCCGCGTGGTGCCGATCGACCCGGTGCTGGCCATCGTCGGCGACCACGCGCAAGAGCACGTGATGGAGCGTGTGCGCGAGGAACTGGGCCTCAACAGGCCGCTCTACGAACAGTTCGGCATCTACGTGTGGAATGTCCTGCGCGGCGACCTGGGCGTCTCTGTTCTGACCTCCAATCCGGTGCTGGAGGACATCAAGCGGGTGTTCCCGGCGACCCTGGAACTGGCCAGCGTGGCGACTCTGTTCGGCGTGCTGTTCGGCGTTCCCATGGGGGTGCTGGCGGGTGTCTACCAGGGCCGCTGGCCCGATCAGGTGATCCGCGTGGTGGGGCTGCTGGGATATTCCATTCCGGTATTCTGGATCGGCCTCATGGGGCTGTTGCTGTTCTATGCCAAGCTCGACTGGGTGCCGGGACCGGGACGGCTCGACGTCTTCTACGACGGGCTGGTCGATCCGGTGACCGGCGTGCTGCTCATCGACTCGGCCATGGCCGGGGAGTGGGAGATTTTCTGGAACGCGGCCAGCCACGTGGTGCTGCCGGCGGCCATTCTCGGCTACTTCAGCCTGGCCTACATCAGCCGCATGACCCGCTCCTTCATGCTGGAGCAACTGAGCCAGGAATACATCACCACGGCACGGGTGAAGGGCGTCAGCGAGTGGCGCGTCATCTGGGTGCATGCCCTCGGCAACGTCTGGGTCCCGCTGGTGACGGTGATCGCGCTCAGCTATGCCAACCTGCTGGAAGGCTCGGTGCTGACGGAGATCGTCTTCGCCTGGCCCGGCCTCGGCTACTACCTGACCCAGTCGCTGCTGAAGGCCGACATGAACGCGGTGCTCGGTGCCACCATGGTGGTCGGCGCCGTCTTCATCGGGATCAACATCCTGTCCGACGTACTCTACAAACTGCTCGACCCGAGGGCGCGATGACCAGCCAGAGCGAACACCTCTCCGGCGGCTGGCGGGCTTGGCTGCTCAGCAGCTCGCCGGCCTCGCGGGGCCAGGCGAGGCTCGGCCGTTTCTACATCGCCTGGCTTTCGTTCCGCTCGAACTACCTGGCCATGCTGGGCCTGGGCATCGTGCTGGGGCTGATCGTCGTGGCGATCTTCGCGCCGCTGATCGCGCCTTACGATCCCAATGCCCAGATCCTCGTCGACCGCCTGCAGTTCTTCTCCTGGGCGCACCCCTTCGGCACCGACGACCTGGGCCGCGATATCTTTTCGCGTATCATCTACGGCAGCCGCCTGACGCTCTACATCGTCATCCTGGTGGCGATCATCGCGGCGCCCATCGGCCTGCTGGTCGGCACCTCCGCCGGCTACTTCGGCGGCTGGGTCGACGCCGTCCTGATGCGGATCACCGATATCTTCCTGGCCTTTCCCAAGCTGGTGCTGGCCCTGGCGCTGGTCGCCGCCCTGGGGCCCGGCATCGAGAACGCCATCATCGCCATCGCCATCACCTCCTGGCCGCCCTACGCGCGCATCGCCCGGGCGGAGACGCTGACCATCCGCAATTCGGATTTCATCTCGGCGGTGCGTTTGCAGGGTGCCGGGCGGGCACGCATCATCTGGTCGCACATCGTGCCGCTGTGCACGTCCTCGCTGATCGTGCGCGTCACCCTCGACATGGCCGGCATCATCCTGATTGCCGCCGGCCTCGGCTTCCTGGGTCTGGGCGCGCAGCCGCCGCTGCCGGAATGGGGCGCGATGATCTCCGCCGGGCGCAAGGTACTGCTGAACCAGTGGTGGGTCGCCACCGTGCCGGGCATCGCCATCTTCATCGTCAGTCTGGGATTCAACCTGCTGGGCGACGGTCTGCGCGACGTGCTGGACCCGAAGAGCGGGGGCCAGGGATGAGCGATAGAGCGATGAGCGACAAGCCCTTGCTGGCCGTCGAGGATCTGAAGGTCCGCTTCCCGACCCGCAAGGGTGTGGTTGAGGCGGTGCGCGGCATTTCCTTTTCCCTCGGCCGCGAGAAGCTCGGCATCGTCGGTGAATCCGGTTCCGGCAAGTCGATGACCGGGCGTGCCATCCTGCGGCTGGTGTCGCGGCCCGGCATCGTAACCGCCAAGCGGATGGAATTCGACGGCATCGACCTGCAGCGCGCCAGCGAGGCGCAGATGCGCACCATCCGGGGCCAGCGCATTTCCATGGTCATGCAGGACCCGAAGTTCTCGCTGAACCCGGTCATGCGCGTCGGCGAGCAGATCGCCGAGGCCTACCGCACCCACCAGAAAGTTCGGCCCGCCGAAGCGAAGAAGCGCGCGCTGGAGATGCTGGCGGCGGTGCGCATCCGCGATCCGGAACGGGTTTACCGCGCCTATCCCCACGAGGTCTCCGGCGGCATGGGGCAGCGCATCATGATCGCCATGATGCTGATCCCCGATCCCGACCTGTTGATCGCCGACGAACCGACCTCGGCCCTGGACGTTACCGTGCAGCTTCAGGTGCTGGCGATCCTCGACGACCTGGTGACCCAGCGCGGCATGGGCCTGATCTTCATCAGCCACGACCTGAACCTGGTGGCCTCGTTCTGCGACCGGGTGGTGATCATGTATGCCGGGCACATCATGGAGATCTGCGACGCCAAGAATCTGGCCGCCGCGAAACACCCCTATACGCGCGGCCTGCTGAACTGCCTGCCCAAGATCGACGGCGACGGCGGCGACCTGCCGGTGCTGCGCCGCGATCCGGCCTGGATGGAGCAGGGGATATGAGTGCCCATCCCGGCAAGGCGATGATCGAAGTCGAGAAGCTGAACGTGATTTTCGGTCAGAGCGAGGACCGCGTCCACGCCGTGCGCGACGTCAGCTTCCAGGTGCCGGAGGGGGCGACCTTCGGCCTCGTCGGAGAGTCCGGTTCCGGCAAGTCCACCGTGCTGCGGGCGCTCAGCGGGCTCAATCCGGAATGGACGGGGCAGATGACCGTTGCCGGGCAAACCTTGGGGCCCAAGCGCGACAAGGCGTTCTACAAGCTGGCGCAGATGGTGTTTCAGGACCCCTATGGCTCCCTGCATCCGCGCCACACCGTCGACCGCATCCTCATGGAGCCGCTGGCGATCCACCGCCTGGACGATCCCGAGAACCGCATCGAGCGGGTGCTGGGCGAGGTCGGCCTCGGCCCCGATTTCCGCTTCCGCTACCCGCACCAGCTTTCCGGCGGCCAGCGCCAGCGCGTCGCCATCGCCCGCGCCCTGATCCTGGAGCCGCGTATCCTGCTGCTCGATGAGCCGACTTCGGCGCTCGATGTCTCGGTCCAGGCCGAGGTGTTGAACCTGCTGCAGCGGCTGAAGAAGGAACGTGGCCTGACCTACATCCTGGTCAGCCACGACCTCTCCGTCGTCGCCCACATGTGCGACGACCTGGCGGTGATGAACCACGGCGCCGTGGTCGAGGAACTGGCCGTGGCGCAGTTGAAGCGCCACGAGCCCAAGCACCCCTACACCCGCCAGCTCATGGTCGCGAGCCTCGGCTACGACCGCGCGGCGGTGGACCGCTTCGAGGATTTCGGAGTGGAGAGCGGCGCGCCGGGGCGGGGGGATGAGACCACGCTGCCGCCGGCCGTGGAGTCCGAGCACAACCGCGGGCCCTAGGCCGCAATGGCCACGCTGTTGCCCATCCTTCGAGACGCCCCTACGGGGCTCCTCAGGATGAGGGCCTTGTTGATGGTTGAAGCAGATTCAGCCTTCGACCTATTAAACTCAAGCCTCATCCTGAGGAGGGCCGGCAGGCCCGTCTCGAAGGACGAGGCGTCTATCCCTTCTTCCGCGACGCCAGCCGCCGAATTGAGTCGAAGTCACCCGCGGTCAGGGCTTCCTTCTTGGCCCGGTTCCAGCCCTTGATCTGGCGTTCTACGGCAATTGCGTCCGTTATATTGGCGAATTCCTGACTCCACGCCAGGGCAACGGGGCGGCGGGAGGCGGTGTAGCTCTTCGGGATGCCGAGGTTGTGCTCAGCAAGGCGTTCTTCCAGCGATTTTCGTGTGGAACCGACATAGAAACTGCCGTCGGCACAGCGGAGCATGTAGACGAAGGCGGACAGCGGTGATCCTCTCCTGTGCCACGGTCCTCGTCCTTCGAGACGCCCGCTGGCGCGGGCTCCTCAGGATGAGGGCCTTGTTGATGGTTGGAATAGACTCCGGCTTTGCCACACCAAAGCCAAGCCTCATCCTGAGGAGCGGTCCGCAGGATCGCGTCTCGAAGGACGAGGCGTTTATCCTCGAGGAGTGTTGCTACTCGCCCACCGGCTCTACCGCTTCCTGGCTGGCGAGGTCGAGCATCTGGATCAGCACCTTGGGAGGCTGGGCGCCGGCCAGGGCGTGGCGGCCGTTAAAGATGAAGCAGGGCACGCCGTCGATGCCGAGGCCGCGGGCCTGGCGGTCCTCGTCGACGATCTCGGCCTCCAGCGCCTCGCTCTCCAGGAAGGCGCGGGCCTCGACCGGGTCCATGCCGACGCTCTCCGCCGCTGCTACCAGCACGGCCTGGGCGCCGATGTCCTCGCCGCGCAGGAAATAGGCCTGGAACAGGGCCTCGACGGTTTCCGTCTCGCGATCCTGGCCGGCGGCCCAGCGGATCAGCCGGTGGGAGTCGACGGTGTTGGGCGTGCGGGCGATGGCGTCGAAGGCGAAGTCGATGTCCTCCTCGGCGCCGGCGCGGCGGATGCGCTCGTAGACGATCTCGGCATTCTCCGGCCCGCCGAATTTCATGGCGAGGTAGCTTTGCCGGTCCATGCCGGCCTTGGGCATCGTCGGATTGAGCTGGAAGACGCGCCAGTGGACGGTCAATTCCAGATCCGGGCGTTCGGCCAGCGCCGCCTCCAGGCGGCGTTTGCCGATCAGGCACCAGGGGCAGACGGTGTCGGAGAAGATATCGATATGAATCATGGCTTCTTGCCTCACTGCCCGGCGCTGTGGGCTTGACCTGCCGGGCCTTCGCCTCCCACCATACCGCAGCCAAGCCCCCCAGGCAAAAAACCGCCAAAAAGGGGCAGAAAAGCTTCAATTCCGGGGAGGAATCCGAATGGGCGGTGCCGCAGCCGACCGCGAAGTCCAGGCGGGCAGCGGGGCAGGGATTTATGAGACGGGGCCGGGGGAGACGGGGCCGGAGGAGACGGGGCTGGCCCGCAACGCCGCCAACACCGCACCGCTGACGCCGGTCACCTTCCTGAGGCGCGCCGCCGCCGTCTATCCGCAGAAGCTGGCGGTGGTTCACGGCGATCAGCGCTTCACCTACGCCGAGTTCCACGACCGTGCCTGCCGCCTGGCCTCGGCACTGACCCGGCGCGGCCTCGGGCGCGGCGACTGCATCGCCATCATGGCGCCCAACATCCCGCCGATGCTGGAGGCGCACTACGGCATCCCGATGATGGGCGGGGTGCTGAACTCCCTCAACATCCGCAACGACGCGCGCACCCTGGCTTTCATCCTGGAGCACGGCGAGGCCAAGGTTCTGCTCACCGACCGCGAGTTCTCTCCGGTCGTCAAGGAAGCCCTGGCGCTCACCCAGGCGCGTCCCCTGGTGGTCGACATCGACGACCCCCTGGCCGAGAGCGGAGAACTGCTGGGCGAACTTACCTACGAGGCGCTGCTGGCCGAAGGCGATCCGGACGGCGCCTTCGACGAACCGCTGGACGAATGGCAGTCGCTGTCGCTGCTCTATACGTCGGGCACCACCGGCAATCCCAAGGGTGTGGTCTACCACCACCGTGGCGCCTACCTGAACGCCGTGGGCAACATGCTCACCTTCGGCCTGGGCCGGGACTCGGTCTACCTCTGGACCCTGCCGATGTTCCACTGCGATGGCTGGACCTTTACCTGGGCGGTGACGGCGGCCAACGCTACCCACGTCTGCCTGCGCAAGGTCGATCCGGCGGTGATCTATCCGCTGATCCGCGATACCGGCGTCACCCACATGTGCGGTGCGCCCATCGTGTTGACCCTGCTGGCCCACGCTCCGCAATCGGTGAAGGTACCGTTCCCGCAGACCGTTGAGTGCGCCACCGGCGGGGCGGCGCCGCCCAGCGCGGTGATCGAGGCGATGGAGGCCAACGGCTTCCGCGTCATCCATCTCTACGGTCTGACCGAAAGTTATGGCCCGGCCACGGTCTGTGCCTGGCAGGAGGAATGGGCCGGCTACGACCTGCAGAAACGGTCGGCCAAGATGGCGCGCCAGGGGGTGAACTACCTGACCCTGGAGGGCGCCCAGGTGATGGACCCGCAGACCATGGCCCCGGTGCCGCACGACGGCGAGACCCTGGGCGAGATCATGCTGCGCGGCAACACGGTGATGAAGGGCTACCTGAAGAACCCGACGGCCACGGCGGAAGCTTTCGCCGGCGGCTGGTTCCACACCGGCGACCTCGCGGTCTGCCACCCCGACGGCTACATCGAGGTGAAGGACCGCTCCAAGGACGTCATCATCTCCGGCGGCGAGAACATTTCCAGCCTGGAGGTGGAGGAGGCGCTTTACCGGCACCCCAAGGTGCTGGAGGCCGCCGTCGTGGCGCGGCCCGATCCCAAATGGGGCGAGAGCCCTTGCGCCTTTGTGACGCTGAAGGGCGGGGAAGAGGCAACGGCGGAGGAGATCGTCGCCTTCTGCCGCGACATGCTGGCCCACTACAAGGTGCCGCGCAGTATCGTCTTCGGGCCGCTGCCCAAGACCTCCACCGGCAAGATCCAGAAGTTCGTGCTGCGCGACCGGGCGGCCGACCTGTGAGCGGTCCACTGCAGGCTTTCGACCTGACCGGCAAGGCCGCCATCGTCACCGGCGCCTCCAGCGGCCTGGGTCATCGCGCCGCGCGCCTCCTGGCGGCGGCCGGCGCCAAGGTCGCCATCGCGGCGCGCCGGTTGGAGCCGCTGGTCGAGCTGCAAAAGCAGATCGCGGCGCGCGACGGCCGCGCCATTCCGCTGCGCCTGGATGTCGGCGATGCGGCCTCGGTGGCCGACTGTGTGAGGGCGGCGGAGACCGAACTGGGGCCGATCTCGATCCTGGTGAACAACGCCGGCGTCGCCGACAGCAAGGCGGCGCTGGACGTCTCCGAGGCCGACTGGGACCGGGTGATGGACACCAACCTGAAAGGGGCCTGGCTGATGGCCCAGGCTGTCGCCGAGCATATGACGCGCCTCGGCCACGGCGGCTCGATCGTCAACGTCGCCTCGATCCTGGGGTTGGCCGGATCGGCGCAGGTGCCGGCGTACTGCGCGTCCAAGGGCGGGCTGGTGAACCTGACCCGCGCCCTGGCGGCGGAGTGGGCACGCCAGGGCATCCGGGTGAACGCCCTGGCGCCCGGTTACATCGAGACCGACCTGAACCGCGGCTTCCTGAACAGCGCGGCCGGCGAGGCCTTGCGCAAGCGTGTACCGCTGCGCCGCTTCGGCAATCCGGACGACCTGGACGGCGCGCTGCTGTTGCTGGCCTCCGATGCCGGGCGCTATATCACCGGCAGCGTGCTGACGGTCGACGGTGGGCAATCCGCAACGCTGTGACGTTTTGAGTTCTTGAGGATTGGACATGGACTTTTCCCTGGCGCCGGAAACCGACAAGCTTCGGCTGCGCATCAGAGCGTTCGTCGAAACCGAGATCATGCCGCTGGAAAGCGATCCGGCGGCTTACGACGCGCACGAGAACATCGCCCCGGCGGCACTGGAGGCGTTGCGCGCCAAGGCCAAGGCCGCCGGCCTGTGGGCGCTTCAGATGTCCAAGGCGCGGGGCGGGCAGGGGCTGAGCGTCGCCGCCATGGCGGCCTGCTACGAGGAGATGGGCCGCTCGATCTTCGGGCCGGTGGTGTTCAACAGCGCGGCGCCCGACGACGGCAACATGATCGTGCTGGAGAAGGTCGCGACCGAGGATCAGAAAACGCGCTGGCTGCAGCCCATTGTCGACGGCAGTGTGCGCTCGGCCTTTGCCATGACCGAACCGATGCCGGGCGCTGGCTCCGACCCCGGCCTGATGTTGAGCCGGGCCGAGCGTGACGGCGACGACTGGGTGCTGAACGGCCACAAGTGGTTCATAACCGGGGCCGGTGCCGCCGAGCATTTCATTGCCGTGGTGCGCACCTCCGACGACGCGCGCAAGGGACTGACCGCCTTCCTGTTCCACCGCGACACGCCGGGGCTGGAGATCGTCCGGCGCATCCCGATCATGGGACCGGAGGAGCACGGCGGCCACTGCGAGCTGCGCTTCAACAACCTGCGCGTCCCCGACAGCGATCGCCTGATGAACGTCGGCGACGGCCTGAAGGTGACGCAGATTCGTCTCGGCACCGCGCGGCTGACCCACTGCATGCGCTGGCTCGGCATGGCCAAGCGGGCTTTGGAGATCGCGCGGCCGCATGTTGCCGAGCGCCAGAGCTTCGGCATGCCGCTGGCCGAGCACGAGGGCGTGCAGTGGCTGCTGGGCGAGGCGGCCATGGCCATCGAGGTCGGGCGCCTGCTGACCATGCGGGCGGCGGTGAAGCTGGACAGCGGCGACTTCGCCCGCAAGGAGATCTCCATGGCAAAGATCCAGGTCGCCGACACCCTGCATCAGGCCGTCGACACGGCAATCCAGTTGCTCGGCGCCAAGGGCTATTCCAAGGACACGCCGCTGGAGTGGATGTACCGCTACGCGCGCCAGGCCCGTCTGGTCGACGGTGCCTCGGAGGTCCACAAGATGGTGCTGGCCCGCGCCTTCCTGGATCAGGGCACGGATTTCTGGGGCTGGGAATGAGCGCTACCCTTGCCGAGGAGCGTCTCGCCGCCCGCAAGCCGGCGCTCGAAACCTTCCTGGCGGCGGCGGCGGGCGCCGAGGCAGTGGACGTCGTTGACGCCCGCCCGCTCGCCGGCGGCGCGATTCAGGAAAACTGGCTGCTCGATCTGAGAATTCACGGCGGCGCCTTCGCCGGGCCGCTGGAGGCGGTGCTGCGCACCGACGCGCCCTCGGGAGTCGCGGTCAGCCGCAGCCGGGCGGAGGAGTTCGTGCTGCTGTCCGTGGCGCAAAAGGCCGGGGTGACGGTGCCGGAGCCGTTGTGGCTCTGCGAGGATGCCGGCGTGCTGGGCAAGGCCTTCTATGTCATGCGCCGGGTCGCCGGTACCGCGGCGCCGCATCGCCTGATGAAGGAAAGCGACCTGGGCGGTGACCGCGACGAACTGGCCGGCCGCCTGGGCGGCGAGCTGGCACGCATCCATTCCATCGTGCCGCCGCGCGACGACCTCGCCTTTCTCGGCACGCCGCCGGCCGATCCGGCGCAGGCGGCAATCGCGCGGTACCGCGGTTATCTCGATGATCTGGGCGGCGGCTTCCTGGTGCTGGAGTGGGGCTTGCGCTGGTGCGAGCTGCACGCGCCGCCGCCGCAGGGGCCCGTCCTGATCCATCAGGATTTCCGCACCGGCAACTACATGGTCGACCGCGACGGCCTGACCGGCATCCTGGATTGGGAGTTCGCCGACTGGGGCGACCCGATGAGCGACCTCGGCTGGTTCTGCGCCGCCTGCTGGCGCTACGCCCATCCGGATCTGGAGGCCGGCGGTGTCGCCCCGCGCGGTCCGTTCTACCGCGGCTACGAAAACGTCGCCGGCTGTGCCGTCGATCCGGCGGCGGTGGCCTTCTGGGAGGTCATGGCGCATCTGCGTTGGGCGATCATCGCTCTGCAGCAGGGCGAACGCACCTTGACCGGCGGCGAGGACTCCCTGGAACTCGCCTTGACCGGACGGGTCTATCCGCCGGCGGTCGAAGCCGAGATCCTGCGGCAGACGGCGGTGGCGCGTTGGAAGGAGACGGCATGAGCGGTACCCCACCGACACGTGGCGGCGAGCCGGGCGGTGCGCGGCTGCTGGCGCTGGCGCGCCGCGAACTGCTGGAAGTGTTGCTGCCCCAGCTCGACGGCGATGCCCGCTACCGCGCGCGCTTGATCGCCAACGCCATGAAGATTGCGGCGGAGGAACTGGAAGCCGGAGCACCGCTCGACGGCGAGGCCGAGAGGCTGCTGCGCGGCTTTACCGGCAAGGCGGCAGGCAGCGCGGCGGCCCTCCAGGTGGAGATCGCCGCGGCGCTGCGCGGCGGCAAACTGGATGGAAATTCAGACCTCTTTGATCTGCTCACCCGGCTGACCAGCGCGCGCCGTTCCCTGATCGGCTAGGCGCGGGGTCGATTTCGCGCAAAGGTGGTATTCCCGCCGGGTCCAGCCGCCGGCGGCGATGGCGTAGCGGTAAGCTTAGTCATTGAAGCGGCAGTTGAATTCGACTTATACCCAAGTTCCACAGGGCACGGTCGGGAGGCTGCGTTGACAGGCCTCCGGGCCGGTGCGAGCATCCGCGTCACCCACCAGACATTGCGCAGAAAAACAGGGCAAACGCGGTGAATAAGTTTGGCTCAGGGAGCCGCGCTACCTTTATCAGCCCCTATCTCCGTCGTCCGCTTCGGCCCCTCCACAAGGTGCTGAGCGAGCGCGAGGAGAGGGCTGACGACAGCGTGCTGCAGGAGCCTGCGAACAACGACGCCTCCGAATACGGTTCTACAACCTGGGGCGTCGTCTCGAAGTCCGCTGCCGCGTCGGACTGACGCCCATCCGCTTCCGGAACTTTGAATGAAAATGGTCCACGTGCCGGCGGACAGCGCCGCGTGGCGTCTGTGACGTATCGGCAACCGCCTTGAGGCCGGAGCCTAAGGCTGGCGTTCCAGGTCGATGATGTTGCGGAGGCAGACCGAGATCAGTCCGAGGGAGTCTTCGGAGAAGTCGAACTCGACCCCGACTTCCTGGTGGTCCTGCCAGACGCGGGCGCAGGTGACGGCTTCGCCATCGGGATTGTTGAGCGCGATGGCCTGTCCTGCGGGCGGCGCCGAATCGAACACCAGCTTGGCACCGCCGAGGGAAATATCCACGACGGTACAGGGCAACACTTGGCCGTCGACGCTGGCGGCCAAGGCGAAATTCTTTTCCGCCTGATAGCGCGGCCAATCGCGCCGATTCTGCGTGGTGATGGTCTTGGATAGGGAGGCTACAGAACTGGCCACGTTGGCTTTTCCCGTATTGTCCTCGTAGAGCGGCGAGTCGTACTGCCGCTTGACAGATAGCGTGAGGGTAGAACCTTAACAATTGGTTAGCGGTTCCCTCGGAATTCCGCTTTTCCCGCCTAAGGGCCGAGATCCAGGCAGTCGCCGGTTATGGGTGCATCGGGCGCCAGCCGCACGGAGGCCCCGATCAGCATGTTCACGGTCTTGCTGTCGTTGGACAGCGGCAGGTAGAGCCGTTCATAGCGGATCGTCCGACCGTCCTGTTTGGTGTATTCGCCGCTCATGTAACCCGGCACTATCTTGTCGACGACCTGATCGAGGGTCGAGAAAGTGAAGGCGGGGCCCGTGCCGAAGTCGAGCTCGTCGAGGTAGCGCCCGGTCATGTCGCAGCCGTACCAGTTTACGATGCGTGTGCCGATGAGGCGGATGCGATAGCGCCGCGGGTTTTCCTCGACGTCGAACAGGCCGATGTGGGGAAGGACCGGCACAATCCGTGACGGATCGATGTCTGCGCGGGCGGGGGCGGTTCTGCCGCGGCGCAGTTCCTGCCAGTAGGCAAAAAGGACTTTCAGCGCATTCGCCTGAAACCGCTGCTCAAAAGTCACTATCTCTACTTGCTGTTCCTCCGTGGGCCGCGGGACGGATCGAGGCTCCCTTGCAATTCGAGAGGGCCAATCTTCCTCCAGGCGCTTCAGCGACGCAATACGCCACCGGGGCGGTGCCGGCGGGGCAGAATCCAACCCGTATACGTTAGTGTGCACATCTAGAACCCAATTCTGACAAATATTTGCTACAGCCCAGGGCACGCGATCCGGTTAACACTTGGTACTGCCATTGGAACTGGATTCAATCAACGAGACCGAGTCAATCGGATCGCTGAAACTGGTGGGTCGGCTGGCGAATAACGCGGAATACCGCGATTTGTCCGGCAGAGTCCGTCGCCCTCCGCGCAGGAGGACGAGCACCGTTTCGGCACCCCCGGGAGGAACACTGTGACGGCGATGCCGGCCCTGGCCGGTGTCGGACGGTCGCTGCGCGCGGCTGGGAGAAGTAAGGACTGCGGAGACAGGACTGCATAGGTCGTCGTGCGGAACGGAGTGATCCAGCAATGGCAGAACGGCAAGCGACCTTAGTGACCGGCGGCGCCGGCTATATCGGCAGTCACACGGTGATCGCGTTGCGTCAGGCCGGCCGGCCTGTGGTGGTGCTGGACGACCTGTCGTCCGGCAGCCGCAGCGTGGTGCCGAAGGATGTCGCCTTCGTGCACGGCGACGCCGGCGACCAGAAATTAGTGGCGGCCCTGCTCGCCGGACAGGATATCGGGTCTGTCATCCACTTTGCCGGCAGCATCCAGGTCGAGCAGTCGGTCCGGGAGCCGCTTCGTTACTATGCCAACAATGTTGCCGTCAGCCGCAACCTGCTGGAGGTCTGCGCCCAGGCCGGCATCGGGCACTTCATTTTCTCCTCCACTGCCGCCGTATACGGCGCGCCCGCGCAGGTGCCGGTTCCGGAGCACGCGCCGACGCAGCCGATCAATCCCTACGGCAACTCCAAGCTGGTCACCGAGTGGATGCTGCGCGACCTGGCGGCCACCGGAGACCTGCGCTATGTCGCCCTGCGCTATTTCAACGTGGCCGGCGCCGACCCGCAGGGCCGCAGCGGGCAGCTGGGTCCCGTCGCCACCCATCTCATCAAGATCGCCAGCCAGGTGGTTGCCGGGCTGCGCGAGTCCATCGCCATCTTCGGCGACGACTACGACACACCCGACGGCACCTGCGTGCGCGACTACATCCACGTCTCGGACCTGGCCGCCGCGCACCTCGCCGCCCTGGAGTACCTGGAGGCCGGCGGCGACAGCTGCAGCCTGAACTGCGGCTACGGCCATGGTTACTCGGTGCGCGCGGTCGTCGAGGCGGTCGAGCGCTGCACCGGCCAGCCGCTGAACCCGCGGCGGGCGCCGCGGCGTCCCGGCGATCCGCCGATCCTGGTGGCCGATGTCGGGGCCCTGCGGCGCACGCTGAACTGGTCGCCGCGTTTCGACAATCTCGACGTCATCATCGCCACGGCGGTGGCGTGGGAGAAATCGGTGGCCGCCACCTTGCGGGAGGAGGCCGCCCGTGCCCGAGCCTGAAATGTGTGGGTCCGAGGCAGGGGGGCGGGAACCGTCGCTGCAAGGCTGCGTCGCCTTTTTCGGTCACGACTGGGCCGAGAGCACGGTGGTGAAGCGTATCCGCGCCTTCACCGGACTCGGCCTTCGGGTCGCCGGCTTCAACTTCCGCCGCGACAAGTTCGCGAAGGACTTCACGCCGTTCTGGGACAACGTGCATCTGGGCATCACCGCCGACCGTGCCTACGGGCGCCGGCTGTTGGCGTTGCTGGGGGCCTTGCCGCAACTGTGGCGCCACCGCAAGACCCTGCGCCGGGCCGATTTCTTCTATGCCCGCAACATCGACATGGCCGCCCTGGCGCTGGCCGGCAAGGTGTTCAGCCGTTCCGCCGCGCCGCTGGTCTACTAGGTGCGCGACATCCTGCGCGTGTTCATCGGCAAGGTCCTGTTCTAGCGAAGGTACCTCTGTGACGAGAGTCTGCTGCTGAAGCGCTGCGACCTGCTGGTGATCTCTTCGCCGGGTTTCGACACCCACTACTTTCGCAGCGTGCAGGGCTACCGGGGGCGGGTCTTCCTGCTGGAGAACAAGATCAGCTTCGCGCAGGCCGCCGCCGTTCAGCGGCCTGCGATGCCCCTCGCCGGGGCCGCACCCGAGAAGTGGGTGATCGGCTGGTTCGGTACCCTGCGCTGCCCGAAGAGTCTCGCCATGCTCTGCGAGATCGCGGCGGCGCTGCCGGACACGGTGGAGATCTATCTGCTAGACGTGCCGACGGAAACCTGCCTGGCGTATTTCGAGAAGGCCATCGCCGGCCACCCCAACATCATCTACGGCGGGGAATACCGGAATCCGGACGACCTGGCGGAGATCTACGGGCGGGTGCATCTGACCTGGGCCTTCGATTTCCTCGACGAGGGCACCAACTCACAATGGCTGCTGCCCAACCGGCTGTACGAAGGCGGCTACTTCGGCAGCGTCGCTTTGGCTTCCGGCGGCACGCAGACCGGCGAAAAGCTGCGCGAACTGGGCCTCGGCTACACCTTCGACGCGCCCCTGGTCGACCATCTCGTCGCCTTCCTGCGCCGCTACTCGATGGACGAGCACCTGGCGCGGCGGGCGCACATTCTGTCCCTGCCACCACAGGCGTTCTGCGACCTGCATGATACCCGCGATCTCTGTGAATTGGTCCTCGGCCTGCCGCGGCGCCGTGTAGCGGTGCGGCCGTTGCAGACCAACGTCTTCGAACCATCGGGGGAATAGCGATTTGACCGTCCTGCTGCTCGTTGTCTGCGGTCTCTGCGCCCTGGCGGTGGTTTATCCCTACGTCCTCTATCCGTTGATCCTGGCGCGCCTGCCGGCGCGGCCGCTGCGCGCCGGCGCTGCGCCCGCCGGGCGGTTGTCGCTGGCCTTCTGTGCCTACAACGAGCAGGCCGTGCGGCCGGCCATGCTCGCCACCCTGCGGGCGCTGCGGGCGGCCTATCCGACCCTTTAAATCCTGCCGTTTTCGGCCGCCAGCTGCTACGCGACCGTCGCTTTGCTGAAAGCCGAGGAGTCCTGGCTGCGCGTGTTCGCCGCCACGGAGCGCCACGGCAAAAGCCATGGCATGAATACCCTGGTGCAGGCGGCACAGGGTGACGTCGTGGTCTTTACCGATGCCAACGTCATGCTGGACCCGGCGGCTTTGCCGGCGCTGCACCGGGCCTTTGCGGACCCGGAGGTCGGCTGCGTCTGCGGCCACCTGATCTACACCAACGCGGAGGAAGGGGCGACGGCGGCGACCGGTTCGCTCTACTGGCGCCTGGAGGAACGCATCAAGGCGCTGGAAAGCCGCAGCGGCTCGACCATGGGCGCCGACGGCTCGATCTTCGCCGTGCGCCGTGGCCTCTACCATCCGGTGCCGCCCGACATCATCGACGACATGTTCGTATCGCTGTCGATCCTCTGCGACGGCTACCGCGTGGTGCGTGACGAGGCGGTCATCGCCTACGAGCGCACGGCGACCGACAGCGGTGACGAGTTCAAGCGCAAGATCCGCATCGCCTGCCAGGCGTTCAACTGCCACCGTCTGCTGCGCCCGCGTCTGCGAAAACTGGCGCCGCTTGACCGCTTCAAGTACGCGTCCCACAAGGGGCTGCGCTGGTTCGGTATCTACTTCCTGGCCCTGGGCGCGTTGGCGGCCGGCCTGTGGCTGGTGCTGCAAGGCTTCGCTCTGGCAGCGCTGGCAGGGGGACTGGCCGCCGCGCTGCTCTACGCCGCCGGCCGCGCCGGGGTGCCGCAGGTGCTGGCGAAGATCGTGGAGATTCTGCGCGCCATGGCGGCGACCGGCATCGGCCTTTTGAAGTCGCGCCGCGGCGAGCGTTTCCAGACCTGGGAACTGCCGGCAAGCAGCCGGGAGGGCGGATGACGATGCGGCTAGGCCCCACTGCCGGACAGGGCGGAATCGAGTGGCCGGAAGGCGGCGCAGTCTATCGGGCCAACCGGGGGGAGGCTGTGCCATGCGGGTAGCGCTTTGCGCCGCGACCTACCGGCGGCCGGAAGGTCTCGCCCGCCTGCTGGAAGCGGTGGCGGCGTTGCAAGTCTCGGCCGTGCCGGGGCTCGATCTCGCGGTGGTCATCGTCGACAACAGCAGCGAGGCGGCCGCCAGGGCGCAGGTCGCCGCGTCCGGCGAGCGCTTTCCCTGGCCGTTGCACTACGTCTCCGAACCGCGGCGCGGCATCACCTTCGCGCGCAATGCGGCGCTGGAGAGGGCAACGGCGCTGGGCTGCGACTTCGTCGCTTTCATCGACGACGATGAAGTGCCGGGCCCGCGCTGGCTGGTGGCGCTGCTGGCGGCGCAGCGGCGCAGCGGCGCGGCCGCGGTGCTCGGCGCGGTCGAACCGGTGTTCCCGCCGCAGACGCCGAACTGGCTCATCGAGGGGCGCTTTTTCGAGACCCATGCCTTTGCCGACGGCGCCGAGATCGGCGACGCCCACACCGCCAACGTGCTGATCGATCTGCGACGCCTGGCGGCGCTGGGGCTGCGCTTCGACCATCGCTACGCCTTGACCGGCGGCGAGGACACCATGCTGTTCCGCGATCTGCTGGATGCCGGCGGGCGTATCGTGTACGCCGCCGATGCGGTGGTCTACGAGACAGTGCCGGCCAGCCGCGCGCGCCTCGCCTGGCTGCTGCGGCGCTGGTACCGCACCGGCAACGTGGAGGCGGCGCTGTATCTGCGCGGCCGGCGCCGTGGGCCCTGGCGGCGTCCGGTGAATGCTCTGCGCGGCCTGCTGCGCGTCACCGTCGGCGGCGGGTTGTTCCTGGCCAACCTGCTGGTGCTCGGGTTCGGGCGGAAGCATCGCATTGTCCGGCCGCTTTACACCCTTTGCCGCGGCTGCGGCATCCTGTCGAGCACGCTGGGCTGGAACTACAGCGAATACCGCGAGGTTCATGGAACATGAGCCTGGGAAGAGAAAGCGGAGCAGGGCGTCTTTCATTGGTGTTCATGCGGTTGCGGCGGGTTGTTGTGTCTTTTCTTGAGCATTGCCGCGAGGAGGCGGCATCCGGTGCCGTCTCTTTGATAGGCTCCGGCCGAATCGCAGCGGAGGACTGACGCGTCAATGACGATGCAGCGACAACCGACTTCCGGGGTCCGTCCGCCCGACGGCCTGATGAGCCTTTCGATCCTGCAGCTACTGGGGGTCATCTGGCGGCGCAAACTGATCATCATCGTTTGTCTCGTGGTAGCACTCTCCGGCGCGATCGTTGCCAACGGGGTGATCACGCCGCGCTACACGGCGACGGCGTCGATCATCGTCGAGCCGCGCCAGCAGACGGTGATCGAGATCGAGTCGGTAAGCCCCAGCCTGCCGGTCAGTCTGGAGACGATGCAGAGCGAGGTGCAGGTCATCAAGTCGCCGACGGTGGCCCGGCGCGTGGTCGACTCCCTGGGGCTCGCCGCCTTGGCCGAATTCAATCCCTCCCTGGCACCGCGGGAGGAAGGGGTCGTCGACGAGATCAAGATGGCGGTGAAGGGCGTCTTCGCGCCGGTCATCGCCTGGCTGCGCGACGAACCGGCCGACCGCCGCGGCGTCGAGCTGGCGCAGGCGCCGGGCACCTGGGATCTGTCGGCCGACGAGCTGCGCCGCGGCTCCGGCGAGACACGCATCATCGGGCGCTTCCTCGGCAATCTCGACGTCGCCATTCAGGGGGCGTCGCGGGTCATCGAGGTGTCCTACACCACCAACGATCCGGTGTTGTCGCAGCAGATCGCCAATGCGGTCGCCCAGGCTTACATCCAGGATCAGGTGAAGCTTCAGACCGAGGCCCTGGCCGGTGCCAACAGTTTCCTCGGCGGCCGCATCGACGAACTGCGCGCGAATGTCGAGGCCGCCGAGAACGCCGTCGAACGGTTCCGCGAGACCACGCCGATCATCTCGGAGAACGACGGTACGCTGCTGGCCGAGCAGGTCTATGCCCTGGACCGCAAGCAGATCGAGGCGCAGCTGGAGCTCGACACCATCAACGAGCGTCTGGCGCGCCTGCGGGCGGGGATGAGTGCGCGCGGCAACACGGCGGCCTTTGACGGGGTTGCCTCGCCGGTCATCGACGAACTGCGGTTGGAGGAGATGCGCCTGCGCCAAGCGGAATCGCAGCTGCTCAGCACTCTGGGCCCGAAGCACCCGAAGGTCGTCAGCCTGCGCTCCGAACTGGAAAAGCGGCGTCAGCAGATGCAGGAGGAGGCCCAGCGCATGCTCGCCGGCCTGCAGAACGAAAAGGATATCGCCGTCCAGCGCCTGGCCTCGATCCGCAGCTCGATCAACGAGCTGCAACGGGACTCCGACACGTTGAACGCGGCGCAGATCCGCCTGCATGCGCTGGAGCGCGAGGCCGATGCGACACGGCAGGTCTTCGAGAGTTTTCTCAACCGCTACAAGGAGACCTCCCAGCTCAACTACGACCAGGCGCAGGCGCGCATCCTCTCGCTCGCCAGCATCCCGACCGGCCCGTCGTTCCCCAAAACCAAGCTGAATTACGCCATCGCGATGGTGCTCGCCTGCGGCGTCGGGGCCCTGATCATCCTGGCGCTGGAACTCGCGGTGCGCGGTTTCCGCAACCCGGAGGAATTGGAATCGGCCTTCGGGCTGCCGGTCCTGGCGGCGATCCCCAGGGTGGCCGCCGGCAAGGTGTTGGGAACCGGGCTGAGCCGCTTCCTGGAGCAGGAACCGAACTCGGCCTTTGCCGAGGCCCATAAGGGCGTCTACTCCGCGCTGCGCGTCGACCGCCGGGCGCTGGGGCTCGGCAATGTGCTGCTGGTGACCTCCTCGGTGCCCAACGAGGGCAAGTCGATCTTCTCGCGCAGCCTCTGCGCCTCGCTCGCCGGCGGCGGTCTCAACGTGCTGCTGATCGACTGCGACCTGCGCGCTTCGGAGGAGGAGCGGCGGCTCGGCCTGTCCGACTATATCCTCGGCGACTGTCCGCTGGAGCAGGCGGTACAGGTCGACGACGATTCCTCGCTGTCGCTGCTGGCGCCGGGAACCCGGGTCGAGGACCCGCTGGCGGTGCTGCGATCCCCCAAGCTGGCCAAGTTCCTGCAGGCGGCGGCCCAGCAGTACGACCTGGTCTGTCTTGATGCGCCGCCGGTGCTGGCGGTCTCCGATGCGTCAACCCTGGCCGAGATGGCCGACCAGACCCTGGTGATCGTGCGCTGGATGCGCACGCCGCGCCATTTCGTGACGGTAACCCTGCAGCGGCTGCGCCGCGGTCGCGCCCATGTCTCCGGCGTGGTGATGACCCAGGCCAAGCTGACCCGCAGCGCCAAATCCAACCCCTACCTGGTGGGCTATGCCGATCGCAGTTTCCGAAAATACTACTGAGTCCGACGCCCTGGCGGCAGCACGGGTCCCATGGGTCCCCCGGGTCTCGGTCATTCTGCCGGCCTACAACGCGGCCGCCAGTCTGCCGGCTGCGGTGGCGTCGGCGCTGAACCAGAGTCTGGCGGCGGTCGAGGTCATCATCGCCGACGACGGGTCGAGCGACGGCACCGTTGAGGTTGCCCTGGACCTGGCCCGCCGCGACCCGCGGGTGCGCGTGCTGCAGACGGCGCACAACGGCGGTGCGGCGATGGCGCGCAACCGGGCGCTGGCGGCAGCCCGCGGCGACTGGCTGGCGTTGCTGGATGCCGACGACCGCTTCGCGCCGGACCGGCTGGAACGCCTGACGATGCTGGGCGAAGCGCTGGATGCCGACGTCATCGCCGACAACCTGCGTCTGGTGAGCGCGGAGGGCGTGCCGCATCGTCTGGCGCTGGCGCCTGACGACGCGCTGTTCACCGGCCCGTTGACGGCGGCCGCCTTCGTGCGCCGCAACCTCTTCCTTACCGGCGGTTTCAAGATCGGTTACCTGAAGCCGATGTTCCGCCGCCGCTTCGTGGTGGAACACGGCCTGCGGCAGAACGAGCACCTGCGCATTGCCGAGGACTTCCACTTCCTGCTCGATTGCCTCATGGTCGGGGCGCGCTTCGTCGCCGACGCCGAGGCCGCCTACGACTACCGGCAGACGCCCGGCTCGCTGTCGCGCGGTCTCTCGCTGGCCGACCTGCGCAGGCTCAGCGCGGCCAACCGCGCCCTGCTGGCCAGCCCGGAGGCGCGGACGGACGGCAACCTGCGGCGCGCCCTTGCCCGGCGGCAGTGGTCGGTGGACCTCCACGTCACCCTCGTGCAGTTCGTGGAGGCGCTGAAAGGGCGGCGGATATTGAAGGCGGGCTCGATCGTTGTGCGCCGTCCCGACCTGACGCCGTTCCTGGCGTTCTACGGCCTGCAAGGCCTGTTCAAGCGCTTGCTGGGAGGACGCCCCGTTGCTTAGTGAAAAAGCCGGGGTCGGGAAAACCGCCGGCCGGCCCCTGAAGATCCTCTTTGCCACCGGTCACGGTTATCTGCCGCAGCGCGTCGGCGGTTCGGAAACCAGCAGCCACGAGCTGATCCTGGCCTTGCGGGACCATGGCCACGACTGTGCCGTGCTGGCCCACCTGCAGGGCAACGGCTGGCTGGCACTGCGCAACCGGGTGCTGATGAAGCTCGGCCGCCGGCCGCTGGTGGCCGACGGCCTGCCGGGCTATCGCGTCCACCGTGCCTGGTATCCCGACCGCCACGTCGGCGCGGCGGTGGCGCGCGAACGCCCCGACGTGGTGCTGGTTCAGGCCGGCGAGCCGCTGCGCATGGCCAAGGCCCTGCGGGCGACCGGCGTGCCGACGCTGGTCTATCTGCGCGACGTCGAGTTCCACGAACTGGGCGGCGATCCCGCCGAGCAGCCGGGCCTGCGCTACCTGGCCAACTCGCAGTTTGTCGCCGAGAAATTCCACGCCGCCTACGGGCCCAGGCCGCAGGTGATCCGGCCGCTGTTCCGCGCTGATCGCTATCGCACGACGCGCTCGCCCCGGCAGGTGACCTTCATCAATCCGCACCCTGTGAAGGGCGTCGACCTGGCCTTCCAGGTCGCCGCGCTTTGTCCGGAAATTCCCTTCTGCTTCGTCGAGGGCTGGCCGATGAATGCCGAAGAGCAGGCGGCGCTGGAGGGCCGGGCGGCGGCGCTGCCCAACCTGCGCCTGCAGCCGCGCACCCACGACATGCGGCAGGTCTATCAGGCGACCCACACCTTGCTGGTGCCGAGCCAGTGGGAGGAGGCCTGGGGCCGCGTCGCTACAGAGGCGCATTACAGTGGCATCCCGGTGCTGGGCAGCGACCGCGGCGGCCTGCCGGAGGCCATCGGGCCCGGCGGGCGTGTGCTGCCGCACGACGCCCCGGCGGCGGACTGGGCGGCGGCACTGCGGGAATACTGGAACGATCCGGCGGTCTATCGGGCAGCGTCGGAGGCGGCTTTGGCCTATGCCCAGCGCCCGGAGATCGATCCCCGGCGGCAGATCGGCGAACTGCTGGCGATCCTGGCGGAAGCCGCCGGCGGCGGCGAGGCGCCGGTCAAGCTTGCCGGCTAACGGGGAGGAACAGGGGACAGCATGACCGGACAGCCCATCAAGCTCATTTTCGGCGTCGACGGCAGCTACAGCCAGCACCTGGCGGTGACGCTGGTATCGTTGCTGGAGAACAACCCGGCCAATGTCTTCGACATCCTGGTGGTGACGCTGAACATGGCCGAGGCCGACCAGGACAAGGTGGCCGCGGTGGCCGCGCGCTTCGGCAACGCGGCGCTGCGCTTCCAGCCTTTCGACATCAGCCGCTACAGTCACTTCCGCACCGACGGGCACATCTCCCACGCCTCCTACCTGCGCATCTTCATTCCGGAGATCCTGCCGGCGAGCGAGGAGAAGGTGCTCTATCTGGACTGCGACATGGTGGTGCGCCACGAAATCGCCCCGCTGTGGAACGCCGTCCTCGGCGACAAGGTGCTGGGTGGCGTGCGTAATCCCTTCTTCGTGCGTCACGGCGATCTCGATATGCCGCCGGGGGCCGACTACTTCAACGCCGGCATGCTGCTGATGAACCTGGCGCGCTGGCGCCAGCTCGACGGGACGGCGAAGCTGATCCGCTTTATCGAGGCCCATCACGACCATCTCTGGGCGCACGACCAGGACGCCCTCAACGCGGTCTTCTGTGGAGAGTTCCGGGAACTGGCACCGACGTGGAATTTCCAGACCTCGATGCTGTGGTGCGAACCGGATGGGTTATCCCTCAGTTATCCCGGTTATCGACGGCTGTTGGCGGACCCGGGGATCGTCCACTACACGACGCCCTCGAAACCCTGGCATTTCAGCAATACGCACCCCTATAAAGAGCTGTATTATCAATATCTTGCCAAAACGCCTTACAGGAGTTTCCAGCCCCGCGACATCGGGCCGGTGAGCCTGTTGACGCGTGTGCTCAAGACGCCCCAAGCGGCCTTCCGCGACCTGCTGCCGGACGCCTACTATCCCACCCGGCGCCTGTTCCGCCAGGTGAAGACCCGCGCCCCTAAAATCATGTTCGGGGGATGACGGCGTGAACGGTTCCCAGCCCGCGGCGCCATTGGTCAGCGTGGTCATTCCCAACTTCAACCGCGAGGCCGAACTGCAGCGCTCGGTCGACAGCGTGCTGGCGCAGGACTATCCGGCGCTGGAGATCGTGGTGGTCGATGACGCCTCGACCCGGCCGATCCATCTCGACCTGCCGGCGGGCGCCGAAGCGCGTGTCCGCTGGGTGCAACTGAAGACCAACGCCGGCGGGGCGACGGCGCGCAACGCCGGCATCGACGCCGCCCGGGGCGAGGTCGTCGCCTTTCTCGATTCCGACGACGTCTGGACAGCCGACAAGCTCACCCGTCAGATGGCAGCCTATGCTGCCGACTGCCGGCCGCAGGACATCGTCTATTACAGCCAAGTGGTGCTCGACCGTGGCCACGAGACCCTGACGCTGCCGGAGCGTCCCCTGGCCGAGGGCGAAGGGATCGGCGACTACCTGTTCCCCTGGCGCGGCAACCTGATCCAGACTTCCTCGCTGCTGATGCACCGCAGTCTCGCCGCCCGGGTGCGTTTCACCGACGGTCTGCGCATTCACCAGGACATCGACTTCTGCCTGCGGCTGCAGCAGGCCGGGGCGCGCTTTCGCTTCCAGGCGAAGCCGCTGGCCCGCTGGCACGCCGACGACCGGGCCGACCGTATGAGCCACCGCCCCAAGTTCCTGCTGTCGCTCGACTGGCTGGAGACCACCCGCGAGATCCTGCCCTGGGCGACGCGCCGTAAGTTCGCCGCCCAACTCGCCACCAAGATGCCGCCTTACCTTTGGCGTTCGCCCTCGGTGGTGCTGCGGGCGCTGTGGCGCTGCTGGCTGGCGGGCTACATCTCGACGCCCTATGCGCTGCGGCTGATCTCGCAGTGCGTGGTGCCGCAGCGCTGGAGCGACGGCCTGGCCCGTGCCCTGAAGCCGCGACGGGTGGCCGCGGGGCCGCGTTAGAGTTCGATGGGCTTCAGACGCCGGGCAGGCTGTCGAGGTCGGCGATCATGACCCGGCGGCGGCCGTCCGGGGCGCCGTTGAAGCAGACCCGTTTGAAGTCCCGGCTCCATGCCGGGTGCGGGTCGAGCCGCAGCGGCCCATCGATCCCCAGGGTGTTCACCGTGCAGATCGCCGTTTCCGCGCCGGCGGCGAGATCGACGAGACGTAGCGGCACTTCGTTCGCCGGGAAGCCAATGCCCCGTTGCTGGAAGTAGGGCGTCAGGTAGCGCTGTAGTTCGAAGGGGTAGGTGTCGGTCACCAGATAGCGCGACGTGGGATCGAGGCTGGGGTGGCCGCTGCCCGGAATGGTTTCTGAGAGGGGCGCGAAATCGTCTCCCGCCGCCGTCGCCCGGCAGAACAGCATCGGCCCGTCGGGCAGGGGGGTTGCATTGACGATGATCTGCCGGCCGTCGGGATGCCAGTTCGGGTGATGACCGCGGCGGGCGAGGATGTCGCTGCCGACGGCCGTCGCCATCCGAGTACCCGCTGTATCCTCTCCGGCTTCCAGGGTGACCACCCAGCGCTGCGTCTTGCGGCCGCTGCCTTCGGGGTAGACCCGGCGCAGCACCTGCATGATGCGGTCCGAGGCGGCATTCACCTTGCTGTGGAACAGGTAGAGCGTGCCGCCGCCGTCGCCGGCGGATTCTCCCAGATGATCGGCGAAGTCGGCCAGGCTGGCGAGCAGGCGGGTGCCGCCGTCGGTGCAGTCGGTGCGCCACAGGCCCTCGTCGGCGCTGGCGCCGGACGGCAGGCGGCGCTCATGGCCGGGCCGCTCCGGCACGCCGTAGCCGATCTGTGTCGCGTTCATCAGGTCCAGCGCCGGGCCGATCGCAAAGCGGCCGTCGGGTGCGACATGGTAGGCCGGGCCCTGTAGGGCCCGGGGCGGCGTCTCGCCGGTGAGGTCCAGGCGCACCGCGACGGCTTTCCCGTCGATCACGTCGTTGGTGTAGAGGGTCCGGTCGTCGGCGCCCCACTGGGCCTGGGCGCCGAGCTGCAGCGCCCAGCCCTTGGTCGTGTAGAGCCGGCGCAGAGTGCCGTTTTCCAGGTCTATGACGCAGACGTCGGCGGTATCGCCGTAGACCGGCTGGCGGTCGGCATAGGGCATGCGGGTGACCGCCAGATAGCGCTGGCTGGGGCTGAAAGGACAGATGTCGAAGAAGGTATGGATGTACTGATAGGTCTGCGCGGCTGCGTCCAGGGGCTCCAGGGTCCAGACCGGAAAGGCCGCCGACTCGGGACGGTAGCGCCGCAGAGCCACGGCGCTTTCCACGGGGCCGGGGCAGCAGACCTCGTGCACGCCGGGCGCGATCAACCGCGCGAGCAACCCTGCGGAGCTGCGCGCGAAGTGCCTGAGGCCGGCGACCGGTGCGGAATAGGACATCGCGCGCTACCAGCCGAAGTCCTGGCCGAGGAAGTCGTAGAGCGCCGCATTCGGGGCGCGGTAATAGTCCTGCAGGCGGGTTTTCAGCGCTGGCTCCATCTTGCCGCCGATACCGACGTTGTGGTGACGAGAGCAATCGAAGTCGTAGGGCTCGATGCCAAGGAACCGGCAGACCTCGGCCATGGCGGGCTCGGGCGCCCGCACGAAGTCCTCGTAGCTGAGAATGTGGATGCGTTCGCGGTCGAAATGGGCGAGGTAGCGCTGGATCTGCTCCAGATAGAGCCCGCGCAGCAGATAGGACTTGTCCCTCAGCGGGGCATCCGGATAGGCGGGATCGGCGAGCACGCGGGCCATCTCCGCCGCGACGAAGTCCGCGTTATCGATGGCTTCCGCGAAAGGCAACTCCTCCCTGCCGACCCGTACCATGTGCCGGTAGTGCGAGAAGGCCCGGCTCACCGGGTCGCGCAGCATCAGGATCATCGGCACGTCGCCCAGCACCCGGCGGATGCGCCCGGGCGCATGGGGATTGAGGATGTAGGAGGGGGTCGCTTCACCGGTCAGCGTATGCTTGCCAGCCGTGATCGGGAAGTGGGCGCGGTACCACAACTGGCCGCGGTCGAATCCGCTGTCGAAGAAGTGGACCTCCTTCTTGTAGGGGCCGGCGATGCGCGGATGCTGTTGCAGATAGCCAAAGAGGCTGCTGGTGGCGCCCTTCATCACGCCGATGACCAGGAAGTCGGGCAGCCGACGCAGCGGCGCGGTGGTGGCCCGCAGGGATTTCTGGGCGAGGCGATGAACCGTCGCCTGGGTGCTATGCATGCGCGCTTCCCGCTTTCTCACACCCAGACGCCGAGGTCGCGGCCCAGCAGGCGGCCGAGGTTCTCCACCTCTCCGCCGATCATACCCTTCAGCCGGCGCTTGGTTTCCGGCGTCATCGGCGGGCGTTTGGTCTGCGTGACGTTCTTGTTGTAGAGCCGTCCGCGCAGGTGCTGGGCGCGCCACTGCAGCCCGTGGGAAAGCCGCCCGCGCGGCAGCCAACGGCCGGGATTCCAGATGTCGATCGGAGGATTGGTCAGCCAGCGGTGCAGGGTGATGCTGCGGATGCTGCGCGCCGAGTTTACTACCGCGTAATCGGGTTGGTGTTCCGTGCTGACGCCGAGAAACTCCAGGACCGCGCGATAGACCGCTTGCGGTTCGCGTGCGAAGTCGTCGTAGAACATCACATGCACGTTGTCGCGGCCGAAGACGTCGAAGTAGCGCTGGATCTGCGCGCTGTAGCGCACCACCTCGGAGTAGAGCAGCCCGGCCGGAAAGTGGGCGGTGCGCGGAATGTCGCGGCCCTGCCGGCGGCGCTGTTCCGCGGCCAGGGCCTTTTCGAAGCTGGCGTGGTTTTCGTTGCCGCTGAACAGGAACTGTCCGTGCAGCGAATAGAGCATGTCGACAGGATTGCGCAGCATGATGAGGATCTTCGCATCGGGGCTGAAGGCCTTGATCTCCTCCGCCGCGGTGCGCGAGTAGAGATACCAGACGGTGCCCTCGCCGACGTAGCGACAGTCGCGCCCGGCGTCGAAGAGTGCCAGGTAGTCGTCGAGGTCGGGCAGGCGCCAGGCATGCTCCAGGTCGCGCCCGAAGTAGATCGGTTCCTTGGGGCTGGAGAAGTGGATCTCCGGGTGCTGGCCGAGATAGCTGGCCATGGCCGTCGTGCCGCACTTCGCCGCGCCGACCAGGAAGAGGTTGGGAATGACGGTGTCGGCGGTGCCGTTCGTCGTGCCGTTCATAGCTTTGCGAATCTCCCGTCAGGCGGCCCGGAGCAGAGGGCGGCGCGCCCACAGCGCCGCGATCTCGTGCCGGATCGGATGGTTGAGGATGAGGACGGCCGCGAGCCAGGCCAGCCCGCCGCCCAGCCCGCCGGCCAGCAGCGGCAGCAGCGGCGCGGCCGGGTGCCAGCCCCAGATCAGCACGGCGGCGGCCGGCGGAACGGCGGCGAGAACGCTGACAACCAGGCTGTGGCAGAGGCGCAGGAGATAATCCTTCGTATCGTAATCCAGGATGCGCCGCAGCAGGACCTGGGAGACGATGGCATTGAGAAGGGGCGGCACGGTCAGCGCCACGACCAGGGTATGGAGATCGAAAAAGCAGGCGTAGATCACCAGTGCGATGCGCAGCGGCTGAATGAAAAGCTCGATCTTCAGATTGGTGGCGATGCGGTTGCTGGCGACGAAAACGGCGCGGTTGAGACGCAGCAGCGGGCTGGTCGCGGCGCCCACCACCAGGATCTGCACCAGAGGCACCGCCGCGACCCACTGCTGCCCGAATAGCAGCCGGATCAGCGGGTCGGCGAGGAAGACCAGCGAAAGGGCAAAGGGCCAGGCGATGGCCGTCAGGTAGCTGATACCCGCCAGATAGAGCGCGGTGACCGACTGCCCGCTGCGGATACGCTGCGAGAAGGCCGGCAGCACCACGGGCATCAGGCCGTCCAGCACGGTCTTGCGATAGAGGTGAACCGTGGCGGTGGCGCGGTGCAGCAGGCCGGCGGCGTCGAAGCCCAGCATGCGGCCGGCGACGATGCTGGGGGCCTGGCTGCCGACCTCGCTCAACAGGCTGATGGCCGCCGCCTGGCCGCCGAAGCCGAGCACCGCCGACCAGTGGGCGAAGCCGGGGCGGAGGAACAGCAGACCCGGACGCAGCAGGCTGGCGCCCACCGCGGTCACCGCCTGGCCGGCCACCATGCCCCAAGCAAGGCTGATGGCGCCGTAGCCGGAAAGCGCCAGGGGGAGGGAGACCGCCACAGTGGCCACCGCGTTCGCCACCCCCAAGGCATAGAGCCGGCCGAACTGCAGGTCGCGGCGCATCATCGCGGCCGCCGGGGTGCCGAAGGGCATGGCGAAGAAGATCAGGCTGAGTGCTGCGATGACGGCTTCCAGCTCGGCATTGCCGTACCACCGCGCCACCGGGCCGCTGCCGAGGAACAGCAGTAGGCCGAGGGGCCAGGCGATGATGAAGGAGACGCTGTAGGCGGTGGCCAGCTTGGCGGTGTCGAGGCTCTGTTCCTTGACCAGGTAGTTCCCGACGCCAAAATCCTGCAACACCGAAGCCAGGGTCACCACCGCGCTGGCCACCGCGAAAGTGCCGAACTCGGCCGGAGTGAGAATACGGGCCAACACCATCATGGCGCCCATCTGGATCGCCAGGGCCGAATAGCGCTGGGCGAAAGAGAGCACGAAGGAGCGTCGGATGGTTGCCAAGCACAAACCCTCAAATGGGCCCGGTGAGCGGGCCGTGATAGCCGCGTTCCCTGAGCAAGCTCGGCATTTCCTGGGGCGGCGCGCCTTCTAAAAATCCGGGCGCTGCATTCGCGTGATGAATCATTAGTATGGCGGTGGCAGTGCTGGCAACCATGCCACAAAGTTGTTCCAGCGGTGGGGCGCTGACCGCCCGCTAGGATGACGCTTCAACGCCCCGCTCAACGCCCCGCTCAACGCCCCGCCGAATGCCCAGGATGGGAGACTCGCATGCCGCTCGTATCGGTCGTCATTCCCGCCTTCAACGCCGAAACCACCCTGGCGGAAACCGTGGCCTCGGCGCAGCGCCAGAGCCTGGCCGACATCGAGATCCTCATCGTCGACGATGCCTCCGGCGACGCGACCTTGGCGCTGGCCCGGCGTCTGGCCGAAGACGATCCACGGGTGAAGGCGATCGCCGCGGGAGACAACCGTGGGCCGGCCGCCGCCCGCAACCTCGGTTTCGCCAATGCGACAGGCCGGTGGATTGCGCTGCTGGATGCCGACGACGCCTTCGAGCCCGGTCGGCTGGCCGAGTTGGTCCGCACGGCACACGACTGCGGCGCCGATCTGCTGGCCGATAACCTGCTGCTGGAAGACGAGAATGGCAGTGTTGCGCCGATGCTGCTGCCGTCGGAAACGGCGAATCCGGCCGCGATGACGGCGGCGGACTTCCTGCGCGGCAACCTTCCCGATCCGGCCAATCCGCGCAAGAGCTACGGTTTTCTGAAGCCGCTGATCTCCCGCGCCTTCCTGGTCGAGCACGGCCTGCGCTACGACGAAAGCCTGCGTTTTGCCGAGGACTTCGCCTTTTATCTCGCCTGTTTTTCCGCCGGCGCGCGCTTCTACCTGATGCAGCAGCCGCTTTACCGCTACCGGGTTCGCTCCGACTCGCTGACTGCCTGTCATTCGACCGAGGACCTGCGCCGCCTGCAGGGTGTCGACCGGCGCCTGCTCGACGAGCATGCTGCCGTGGCCGGCGCGGATTTCGTGGCGGCGCTGAGGCGTCACAAGCAAAGCATCGACCAGCGGCTGCACTGGCGCGAGGTGATCGACGCGGTGAAACGCCGGGCCTGGCTCAGCGCGCTGGGGGCCAGCCTGCAGGGGTGGCATGTGTTTACCTACGTTTCCGGCCAGCTTGCCGGCGAGGCCTGGCGTCGTCTCGGGCCCGGCAGAGCCAGGGCCGCCGAGACGTAGAGCGCGCCGAGCAGGATCTGGATCAGGGAATGCTGGCGGAAGAGGGCGTACTCGCTGAGCGAATAGCACACCACGAAGGTGACGAAGAAGGCCGGCAGCGCGGCGGTCGCCTCCGTACTGTGCCGCAGCAGGGCAACGGCGCGCCAGGCGAACAGTAGCAGGAACCCGGTCGTCACGGTCAGGCCGACCACGCCGAGCTGCACCCAGATATCCAGGTAGCTGTTGTGGAAGTTTTTGACCTGCTGCTGCAGCAGGTACTGGACATAGTGGCTGGCCGAGGTGTCGCCGCCGTTCCAGAAGGCGTCGAAACCGCTGCCCAACAGCGGGCGCGCCTCGATCAGGCTTTCGGCGAATTCCCACAGCACCGACCGCCCCGTCAGCGTGCGATCCTTGCCCAGGGCGTGGAGCGCCATGCCGACAGGGTCGAGGTCGAAGGCGAGCATTGCCCAGGCGGCTACAGCGGCCAGCAGCAGGCTTACAAGATAGGCCATCAGGCGTATCGGCGCCGGCGCGTGCCGGGGCAGCAGCAGCGGTGCCAGGGCGCAGAGTCCGAGCGTCATGACGACGGAGGTGCCCGACTCGCTGAGCGCGACGAGGGCGAGGCCCATGATCGCGGCCACGGTGACGAGCAGGCGATGCCAGCCCAAGATGAAGAGCAGCAGGCAGCAGACCAGCAGCAGCACCATGCGCCCGCCCAGCACGTTCTTGTGCGGGAAAATGCCGCGGGCGGTGCCGTTGTGGTCGAAGGCAAAGCCGCTGTGGACGAGGATTGCAGCCAGGGAGACCAGCCCGGCGATGGCCAGCACGGCAAAGAGTGCCCGCGTCAGGTCGAACAGGGTGAAGCGGGCGCCGAGATAGAGGCTGATCAGCACCGTCATGCCCAACTGCACCGTCGCCCGCGCGGTGTGGCCCGGCGCATCGGACCAGAAATAGGAAAGCCCGGCGGTCGCCACCCACAGCAGCAACGGCAGGGCGACCCACAGGCCGTTGAGGAAAGCGCCGTAGCGGAGCAGGAAGAAGCCGAATGCGGCGAGGTAGATCAGATACCAGGCGAGGGTTTGTACGGTCGGTTGCAGCGCCAGTGCATAAGCAGCGATCATCAGCACGAACAGCAGGAAGAGCCATTCCCAGACGCGCAGGCCGTCGACCGCCGACGCCTGTTCCTCCAACGGTTGGGCGTCGTCGTCGTAGGGCAGGATCGGGCTGAGACTCATGCGGTCGCGCACACCGAACGTTGCGGCGCAGCGCAGGGCTGACGCCTGAGCGGACAAGGTTAGACTTCGCATGCGCACAAATCCAGTCGCCTACCTACGGAAACCAAGTATGTCTGCAAAAAGCCACAACTTAATCCATTCGAGATCACACGCGCTGCCGCCGATCCGGTGGTAGCGTGTTGCAGTGCAGTAGTGAGGGGATGTCTCGATCGGTACCCAGACCGAGGCGTCTGCTGGCGACAAGGATCACGACTCAGAACGATCCGGCGCGCGGCGGGAATGACCTAAGGATCGCAGTGCCACTGACCTGAAACCGGCGCCCGGGAACCGCGGGCCGGGGCCCAAGGACTGGACAGAGGGAAATTGCGATGGAAGCTGCGCTTGCGGCGTTGGGATTCAAGAGAAGCTGGCAGGACGCCCGGCCGATCTCACGAGTCTTCGTTGAACTCGCTTTTCGTATTTGCGACCTCATGATGTTGGGCCTGGTGGGGCTGGCGGCTTATTTCGTCCGCCAGGCGGCCGATCCGGGGTTGCTCTATGCCCACTACTTCGGCGCCATCCTGCTGGGCTTGGTGATCGCCATGCCGATGCTGCATCGCTTCGATGTCTACCGCGACGACTTCCTGTTCACCAAGCGACTGCCGATCGGCAGTCTGTTTTCCGCCTGGACCGTCACCTTCTGCATCCTGTTGACGGTCGCTTTCCTCATCAAGCAATCCGACGCCTACTCGCGCGCCTGGGCGCTGAGCTGGTTTGCCGCCGGCGGAGTCGGCCTCGTCATCGGGCGTCTCGCGCTGCGCCAGGCGGTGAGGGGGCTGTCAGTGGCCGGACGCTTTGCCAACCGCACCGTCATCGTCGGCGCCGGCGACCAGGGCCGGCACCTGGCCGGCTACTTGCAGAGCCAGAGCGATGCCGACATGCGGCTGATCGGTTTTGCCGACGACCGCGGCACCAGGGTCGAGGCGCTGAGCGACGGGATGCCGCTGCTCGGCACGGTGGACCATCTGATCGACCTTATCCGCCGCGACCAGGTCGATCAGGTGATCGTCGCGCTGCCGTGGACGGCGGACGTGCGGCTGCGCCAGATCGTCGGCAAGCTGGAGCGCACGCCGGTGCCGATTCGCCTGGCGCCGGATCTCGCGGCCTTCAGTTTCCCCGACCGCCGCTTCACCATGGTCGGCCGCTTGCCGATGATGCAGCTTTTCGAACGGCCGATCTCCGGCTGGTCTTTTGTCGCCAAGACCATGGAGGACCGATTGCTGGCGGGGGGGATGTTGCTGGCCTTGTCGCCCTTGTTGCTGGCCGTCGCCGTGGCGGTGAAGCTGGACTCGCCGGGGCCGGTGTTTTTTCGGCAGAAGCGCTACGGCTTCAACCACAATCTGTTCGATTGCTGGAAGTTCCGCACCATGCACCACCATATGACCGACGCCAATGCCGAGGTGCTGACCCGGCGCGGCGACAACCGGGTGACGCGGGTCGGGCGCTTTTTACGCAGGACCAGCCTGGACGAACTGCCGCAGCTGATCAATGTGCTGCTCGGGAACATGTCGCTGGTTGGGCCGCGGCCGCATGCTACCTCGGCCAAGGCGGCCGGGCGACTCTACGAAGAGGCCGTCGATGCCTATGCGGCGCGTCACCGGGTGAAGCCCGGGATCACCGGTTGGGCCCAGGTGAACGGCTGGCGCGGCGAGACCGATACCCTCGAAAAGATCCAGCGCCGTGTCGAATACGATTTGTTCTACATCGAACACTGGTCGCTCTTCCTCGACCTAAAAATTCTGCTGCGCACCGCCCTGGTGGTGATCGGCGACCGCGAGGCCTACTGATGTGCGGAGGGGGACGCTCGGGCGGCAACCTTTTCCCGCTGACGCCGTTATGTCCCCGGAGATTACCCCTGATCTTCGGTTTTCCTTTGGCCCCTGTATAGCGTGAGGTGAACGTCCAATGAAAAAGTCGCCGCACAAAGCCGTCATTTTCCTGGGTTTTGACTCGTCCGTACACAGTGGTACGTCACACGCACCGCTCGCCGGCGCCGGCGGCGCCGCAATCCAGCGGGCGGTCACGGAAGCCCTGGCTGCCGGGTTGAAAGAGTTGATCTTCGTGACCGCCGACAGCCGCACGCCGGTCGAGGCACAGCTCGGCGATTGCGGCCGCGGTAAGGCCGAACGCGTGGTGATCGCCCGCCAATTCGCCGCGCGCAGCCTGGGCCAGGCCCTGTGCGACGTGCGCCATCTGCTGGGTGAAGAGCCCTTCGTGGTGCTGCTGCCGGAGGAAATGGCGGCCGGTGGGAATACCGGTGGCGACGAGGAAACCACCGCGCAGTTGGTATCGGCCTATGACGATGTCGGGGGCAACCTGGTGACGGTGGGCGACGAGTGGCTGCTGCGCCGTGACGGCCGTTTTGCGGCGATCGCCGGAGCCCCGGCCGGGCGCTACCTATTGCAGCCGGCGGTGTTGGATGCCCTGGAAGACAATGCGGAGCTGGGTCTTGCCGGTGCCCTGCTGGTGCTGGCGGAGGCTTGGCCGGTGCCGGCCTTGGTGGCGACATCGGCCGCCGCGCTGCACCCGGGGGTTCGGGTTTCGTTGGCGCCTACCGGTCGGCCGCCACGCCCGGTCGACCTGCTGGCCGCCGCCGGCGACTGACACCACTTTCAAAGCTTACCGCCCTAGAACTTTGCGGCCGTAGAACTTTACCGAGGAGAACGGAATGACGTTGGGGGGACTTCTGCCGCGCCTTGGTGCGGTGCTGGGGCTTGTTGTGGGGGCGGTCTTGCTGCTGGCGGGCTGTGCCGGGCAAGTATCCTCGTTGCAGCCCCTGCCGGCCTCGGCGGAGGGACCGTACCGCCTGGGCGCGGGCGACCGCATCCGCCTGCAGGTGTTCGGTCAGGAGGAACTGAGCCAGGAATACCGCGTCAGCGATTCCGGCGTCATCACGGTGCCGCTGATCGGCGCCGTCGAGGCCGAGGGCGAAACCATCGCCGCCTTGGAGGACGCTGTCGCCGGCCGCCTCAAGAACGGTATCCTGGTCGAACCGCAAGTCACGGCGGAGATTGTGGCCTACCGGCCTTTCTTCATCCTGGGTGAAACCAAGGCGCCGGGGCAGTACCCCTACGTGCCCCGCATGACGGTGCTGACGGCGGTCTCGATGAGTGGCGGCTTTACCTTCCGGGCCGATGAGGACCAGGTCTCGATCACCCGTCTGGTCGACGGCCGGATGGCGCAGTTTCGTGCCGACCCGCTCGACTTCGTCGAACCCGGCGATGTGATCAACGTCTACGAACGCTACTTCTAGGGCGGTCTTGCTTTCCGTCCGGGGGATATTCGGCGCGCGTCCGCTGTTGGCGGGGGCGGCGCTGGTGGCCATCGCGATTGTCGGCGGCATTCTGGCGCTTGCGCCAGGAAGGGCGTGTGCGCAAGAGGGCGCGCAACCCACCGCGGTGTTCGACCGGCCGCAGGAGTCCTATGGCGCCAAGGGCCTCGATCTCGGTGGCTTCCGCCTGTTCCCGTCCGCCGGTGTCTCGGAGACCTACGACGACAACATCTTTGCCGACGAGGACAACGAGGAGACCGACCTGATAACCACGGTGAGCGCCGCGCTGATCGCCGAGAGCCAGTGGTCGCGTCACCAGTTGAAGGTCGAAGGCAACCTGCGCCACGAGGCCTATCTCGACAACGACGACCAGGACCGCACGGAATACGCTGTGAAGCCGACCCTGCGCCTTGACCTTGGCGAGCGCGATACGGCGCGGCTGAGGGCGGAACACAGCCGCCGCGTGGTGGGGCGCGACGATCCGGAAGATGCCGGCGACGACGAGCCGACGACGTTCAACCGCTTCCTGGTCGGCGGTGGCTACATCCACCGGGTCAATCGCGTGTTCTTCGGGCTCAACAGCGCCGTGCGGCGCGACGACTACATCTCCGGCGGCGATGACGACCGCGACCGCAGCGAATACCGCTTCGGCCTGCCGATTGGCTACGAGGTCTCGGCCAAGACGGACGTGACGGTGGAGCCCTTCGTGCGGTGGCGCGACTTTGACGACTTGGATTCCACCGGCGCCGATCGCGATTCGCTGGCGGTGGGGACGACCATCGGGATCGAGACCGAAGTCACCAGCCTGCTGCACCTGAATTTCGATGTGGGTTTCATCGGCAACGATTACGAAGATTCGCGCTTCAACGACAGTCTCGACCTGATCTTCGGCGGCGAGGCGGTATGGTATGCGACGGCGATGACCACGGTGAAGGTGCGGGCCGAGCGCCGCGACATCGCCACCAGCCAGCCCGGTTCCTCCTCCAAGACACAGAGCAACGCGGCGATGGAACTGCAGCACGAACTGATGCGCAACGTGCTGCTGGGCGGCGAAGTCCGCTACATCAACGACGACTTCCGCGAGATCGACCGGGTCGACGATAGAGTGCAGCTCAGTCTCAATGCGGAGTATCTGCTGAACCGCTATGTCTCGGTCGCGGCGGACTACCGCTATGAGCAGCGCTGGTCCGACCTGGACGGGGCAGACTACAGCCGCAACCTGGTGACCCTGGGTCTGAAGACCCGCTTCTAATCGGGTCTAATCGGGCCAGACCGGCGGGTGGGTGCCGAGCGGCACCGAGGGGCGTTCCCAGCGCGCCGGCGTCGCCGACAGTTGTGCGGCGTGGCGGATGGCACGCAGCCGGCCGAATCCGGAATCGCTTTCTTCGAACAGATCGTCGCCTGGCGCCGGGTCGGGGCAGGCATGCCCGCCGGGGACGCGGCCCAGGCCTTGCAGCCAGCGGCCGGTGCGGGCCAGGGACACCCGCACATGCCAACTGCCGCCGACGGTGGCGCGTCGCTTCAGCCCGGCGATGGCGCCGAGCGCCATGAGGTAGCCGGAGGCATGGTCGAGGGCCTGGCAGGGCAGTTCCTTCGGACCGTCGATGCCGGCGGCTGCGGCCTCGGCATGGTTGATGCCGCTGGCGGTCTGCACCAGGGAATCGAAGCCGCGCCGCCCGGCCCAGGGGCCGGCATAGCCATAGGCGCAGAGCGTGACGTAGACGATGCCTGGGCGCGCCTGCGCGGCCTGTTCCGGCGAAAAGCCGCGCGCGGCGATGCCGCCGGGACGGTAGGCCTGGACGAAGACGTCGGCCTCCTTCAACAGGCCGGCCAGGGTTGCGCGGCCTTCCGCCGTGTCCAGGTCGGCGTAGGCGGAGAGCTTGCCGCGCCCGTAGTCGGTGACCGCCGCCGGGATGAACGGCAGGTTCGGCGACGCGATGCGCATGACGTCGGCGCCGTGGGCCGCCAGCGCCTTGCAGCCGACCGGCCCGGCAACGATGCGGGTCAGGTCGAGCACACGCAAGCCCGCCAGCGGACGTTCCGCCGGTTCGAGGGGCTGGGGCGGCGCGTCACCGAGGCGCTCCAGGCTCACCAGCGGCTGCCCGGCCAGGGCGGCGCCCTGCGGCGTCGCCAGCCAGTCGTCCGGGCTGCGCATCATGGTGGCAACGAGGCCGCGTTCGGCCACGGCGTCCTCGAAGGCGTCGGCCCGCCAGTTTTCCAGCGCCGCTTGCACGGCTTCCCGCGAGTAGTCGCAGTCCAGCAGCTTCAGGATGCCGTCGCGGTGGTGCGGGAAGTTGGTGTGGATGCGCACCCAGCCCCCGTCGCCGCAGCGGTAGGGGCCGGCGATGGCGTCCCAGACGCGGCCCGGCGGGTTCCCGTCGGCGGTGAAGTAGCGTTCGCTGCGGTACTCCTGGGCCGCATGCAGCATGTCGACGGCGATATCCTGCTGCCTGCCGCCGCGCAGGGTCCAGAGATCGGCCGCCGCGGCCGCGACGGCGGCGATGGTCGCCTGGGCCACGGTCCCGACGGCGAAGCTGGACGGCAGCACCGGATCGCTGCCGGTGAGCGTGACGCCGGCGGCAAGGCCGGGCGGGAGGCCGGCACCGGCGAGCAGGTCTTCCAGGGCCCGGCGTGGCGCCGGCGGCGGAGCGTCGGGGAAGGGGCCGGTCATCCGGCGTGGTAGACGAGACGGTCGTCACCCGGTTCGTCGAAAGTGACCGGTTTTTCTCCGGTGTCCGCCTGGAAGGTGCATGCCTTACTGCTCATTTCCGCTCCTGTGTGTCGCCCTTTCCGGGCCGGTCTCTTTTCCGGGTGCTTCCTGGTCCGGCGCGCCGCCGAAATCCGGCCCACAGAATCCGGCCCGCGGAATCCGGGAGAAGTCGTTGGTGTTCGCGCGGTATCGTCGACGCCGGGATGCAATCGTCAAGGCCCGTCACGCCGGGTTTTACCTGCAAAAAGACAAAGTCGCGACCCCGGCTCTACTCTAGGTGACCTAGACGAAGCTGCCAACTTGACCCATGCTTTCGCGATGCGATCTAATTGCAGCATAACAATTGCGAATGACGGCGCGACTCCGGGCGACAGATCGCGGTCTTTGTGTTCCCTGCCGGCCCGCTCACGCACCGCAATCAGCCGACCATTCACGGGTGTCGGGGCCGAGAGCCCCGTGGGCGCCCAGTCCGAGAGGGGGCAGTGATGACGACGACCAAGGTTCGGGGCTTCATCGGAGTGCTGGGGGCGGCGCTGACCGCCGGCCTGCTGCTGACCGGCAGCGCGACCGCCGAAGAGTGGCGGATGGCCCACAAGATGCCGCCGGACAGCCCGGAAGGCAAAGTGTTCCAGAAGTTCGCCGACCTGGCCGGCGAATACAGCGGCGGCGACCTGACCATCAAGGTCTATCCCAACGAACAGCTCGGCAAGACCGACGCGGTCATGGAGCAGCTGAAGATCGGTACGGTGCAGCTCTACGCCGAAGGCTCGACCTACATGAAGAAGTGGGTCGACGATATCGGCTGGATCAGCGCCGCCTTCCTGTTCGACGACTACGACCACTGGAACCGCTTCGTGAACAGCGACATGGCCAAGGGCTGGTTCAAGACGGTGGCCGAGGAGGCCGGCGTCGGCGTGCTGGGCGATCCCACCGCCATCGTGCGCGGCCCCTACCGCGTGATGGTCGCCAACAAGGACATCCATAGCTTCGACGACATGCAAGGCATCCAGCTGCGCATGCACCCGTCGAAGCTGGCCATCGACACCTGGACGCATCTCGGCGCCGAGGTGAAGACCCTGGCCTGGACCGACACCTATCAGGCCATCGACAAGCATATCGTCGATGCGGTGAACAGCCCCATCGCCCTGGTGGAAAGCATGCGCTTCTACGAGGTGGCGCCGCACATCATCCGCCACGACGAGTACTACCAGTCCGTTGCCTTCATGATGGATCAGAAGGCCTTCGACAAGTTGCCGGAGAATCTGCAGGCGGCGCTGCTGAAGGCCCAGGCGGATGCCGGGACCTACAGCCAGGACCTGATGGGCAAGTCGGCTGAAGAGTCGATCGCCCGTATGGAGGCCAAGGGCGTCACTTTCACGGAAATCGACCGCCAGCCTTTGATCAAGGCCATGGCCGCCTTCTACAAGGACATGGAAGAAAGGGGCGAACTGCCGAAGGGCTTCCTCGCCGCCGTCGAAGCCACGCGCGCCCATTGATCCGGCTGTGCTGAGGGATGGGAGGCCGGGGCCTGGCCCGGCCGCGCTGGTTCGTCTGGATGGGGCGCTCGAGGGACTCGGGCGCCTCTTCCTGGTCGTCGCCAATCTCTGCCTGCTGCTGATGCTGGTGGGCACCGCGGCAACCATCGTGCTGCGGCCGTTCCACCTGTCGTTCTACTGGATCTGGCCCTGGACGATGCAGTTCTTCGTCTGGATGGCCTTTTTCGGCTTTTACGCGGTCTACCGCTTCCGCAAGGACATCGCCGTCGATTTCGTGGCCATGCGGCTCGGCAGCTGGGCGATGACGGGCACCCGCTACTTCGCCGCCCTCGTCACCATGGCGGTCACCGGCATGATCCTGTGGCAGATGCCGACCATCATCGAATCCCAGGTCGGGGTCATCGATGCCGTTACCTCGCCGTGGGGCGAACTGCCGCGCTACACGCTCTCGCTGCCGCTCGGCATCTCCTGCCTGCTCATCTTCGTCAATGCGCTGGTGGACTTCCTGAAGGCCGCTTTCGGCTGGCCGGAGCCGCATACGCTCCCGGCCGTCGACAGCTAGGGATTCCCATTTATGGCATTCATCCTCTTTGCCGCCTTCATCGCGCTCATCCTGCTGAGGGTGCCGGTTTCCATGTCGATCGGCGCGGCGGTGCTGCTCGCCTTCGCCACCTCGGACTTCTCCGACGCGCTCTACATCGTGCCGCAGCAGATCCTGGAAGGGGTCAACAAGCCCTCCCTGGCGGCGGTGCCTTTCTTCATCATGGCCGGCAACCTGATGAACGTGGTCGGCATGACCGACCGCATCTTCAACTTCGCCAACGCCCTGGTCGGCCACTTCAAGGCCGGGCTGGCGCAGGTCAACGTGCTGTCCTCGATGATCTTCGCCGGGGTCTCCGGCGCCGCGGTGGCGGACTGCGCCGGCCTCGGCACCATCGAAATCAAGGCGATGACCGAGCGTGGCTACAAGCCGGAATTCGCCGCCGCCGTCACCGTCGCCTCGGCGGTGGTGGGGCCGATCATCCCGCCCTCCATCGGCCTGGTGGTCTATGCCTTCCTGGCCCAGCAGTCGATCGAACGCATGTTCCTGGCCGGGCTCATTCCCGGCCTGATCGTCGGCTTCGGGCTGATGGTCTTCAATCGCCTGCTGGCGGTGAAGCACGACTTCCCGACCCAGCCCCGGGCCGACATGGCGACGGTGGTCCGCACCGGCACCGACGGGATTCTGGCCTTGGTCGCACCGGGCATCATCCTCGGCTCGATCCTCGGCGGTTTCGTGACGGCGACCGAGGCCGGCGTGCTGGCCTGTCTCTACACCCTGGTGCTGGGCGCGGCCTACCGCAGCCTGACGGTCGCGAAGCTGTGGCAGGCGCTGACCGATACCATGCTGATGACCTCGGTGGTCATGATCATCATCGGCTTTTCCATCGCCATGGGCTGGCTGCTGGCCATCGAGCAGGTGCCGCAGATCCTCGGCGACGCGATCTTCTCGATCACCGACAGCCGGGCCGTTTTCCTCGCCCTGGTGATGGTCTTCGTGCTGTTGATCGGCTGCGTGGTCGAGGGTGTGCCGGCCAAGCTGATGCTGGTTCCCATGCTGCTGCCGGTGTCCGACAGCTTTGGCGTCGACCGGGTGCATCTGGGCATCATCCTGCAGTTGGCGCTGCTCATCGGCATCGCCACGCCGCCGATGGGCATCGGCCTCTACATCATGGTGGAGGTCGGCAAGGTGCCTTTCGAGAAGGTCACCATGGCGGTGCTGCCCTTCCTGATCCCGCTGATCGTGGTGCTGATCCTGATCGCCTACGTGCCGGCGCTGACCCTGTGGCTGCCCGATCTGGTGCTGGGGCCGGATACCTCGATCATCATGAACTGACGGGGGTCAGCCTTGCTGCTTTGCCAGCACCATGGCGCTGGCGCCGGTGCGCTCGCCGAGCCGCTCGCCGGCCAGAAGCCGCTTGTGCCCCTCGGGCTCGGCGGCCTGCTTGCCCAGCGCCCAGTCGATGTCGGCGCCGGCCTCGGCCGGCGGCATGATCAGCACGCCGCTGAAGTCGGCCAGCACGACGTCGCCGGGCATCACCACGGCGCCGCCGCAGGCGACCGGCACGTTGAAGCTGCCGCCGATGTCGTACAGCCGGGTGGTGATCGGCGCGGTGCCGCGGCACCAGACCGGCAGGTCCAGTTCCTCGATCTCCGGCACGTCGGTGCAGGGACCGTCGATGACCACGGCGCTGCAGCCGGTCGCCTTGATCGCCGCGGCGACACCGCCGCCCAGGCAGGCGTGCTTGGTGTCGCCCAGGCGGTCGATCACCAGGACGTCGCCGGGGCGCAGAAACTGTATGATGTGGTGCAGCAGCGTGGAGTCCTGACCGGGCAGGGCGAGGGTGACGGCGGTGCCGGCGACGCGCCGGCCGGGCTGGACGCACTGGATGGCCTTGTCGGCAAAGCCCATGTGGCGGCGGTGGCCGATGGTCGCGGTTTCGGCGCGCCCGGCTTTTTCCTGAAGGGAGGCGGCGATCTGCGCCGGCATGGGATTGGTCACATAGGTCATCGTGCAATACTCCACTGTATGTCTGCCGGCTCCTTTCATAGCGGGCGGCGGCGGAGATTGCACAGGCAAGTTTTGCAGATCAGATGGCCGGCAGGGGCCGGCCGGCGGAAGACGGGTAGAAGAAAGGCAGCACAGTGAACGACAACGTTGAGCAATGGGAGATCGGCAAGAGTGCGGTGAGCTCGAAGATGGGTGCCGTCGCCTCGCAGCACTGGCTGGCGGCGCGCGCCGGTGCGGCGATGCTGGCCGAGGGCGGCAACGCGGTCGATGCCGCGGTCGCCTGCGCCATGGCCTTGAACGTGGTGGAGCCCTGGATGTGCGGCCTGGGCGGCAGCGGCTTCATGGTGGTCTGGCTGGCCAAGGAGAAGCGCGCCCGGGTGCTGAACTTCCAGGGTGTGCTGCCGCAGGCCATCGACAGCGCCGACTATCCGCTCGACCCCGGCGCGCCGCCCTCCCTGATGCTCTATCCCGGCGTGAAGGAACGTGCCAACGAGCGTGGCTACGGCTCGATCACCGTGCCCGGCGCGGTGGCGGGCCTGGGTGGCGCGCTGGAGCGTTTCGGCAGCCTGCCATGGCAGCGGGTGTTGGCACCGGCCATTGCTCTGGCCGACCGCGGCGTGCCGGTCGACTGGCACGCCAGCCTGCAAATTGGCCTCGCCATGGACCTGCTGCGCCGCGACCCGGCGGCCAGCGAAATCTATCTGCCGGGCGGCGTGCCGGCGCTGCCGGAAAGCTACCGCCCGCTGCCGGCGCTCGCCGCGACGCTGAAGACCCTGGCGGCGGAGGGCCCGCGCAGTTTCTACGAGGGCGCGCTGGCCCGGCAGATCGCCGCGGACCTGCAGGCCGGCGGCTCGAAAATCACCGCCGAGGATCTCGCCGCCTACGCAGTCGAGGAGCACGAGCCCCTGAGCGGCAGCCACCGCGGCGCCGACGTTCATACGGCGGGCGCGGTCTCCGGCGGCGTGCGCCTGCTCGACATGCTGGAGTATGTAGAAAAGCACCTGAACCCGGGCAGCGATGTCGGGCCGCAGACCTGGATCGCCTACGCCCGGGGCCTCGATGCGGCCTTCGCCACACACAAGGCCAAGGTCGGTCTCGACCAGACCGGTGGCGTTCAGGTGGGTGGCTGCACCTCGCACATGAGCGCGGTGGACGGCGAGGGCAACATGGTGGCGCTGACCTACACCTTGCTGAACCGCTTCGGCAGTGGCGTGGTGCTGCCTTCGACCGGCATGCTGATGAACAACTCCATCGCCTACTTCGATCCGCGCCCGGGCAATCCGGTGTCGATGGCCGGCGGCAAGCGCATCAACTCGTCGAACATGTGCCCGACCATCGCGACGCGCGACGGCGAGGCGCTCTTCGCCGTCGGCGCCTCGGGCGCCAACCACATCGTACCCTGCACGGCGCAGCTCACGGCGCTGCTGCTCGACTACGACATGAGCCTGGAGGAGGCCTTCCACACGCCGCGCATCGATGCCTCGGGGCGCGGCTCGGTGCGCGCCGACCCGGCGATGGGCGAGACGGCGCTGGAGGAACTGCGCAAGGTCTTCACGCTGGAGGTGGCCCAGCAGCTGGTCTTCCCCAAGCTCTACTCCTGTCCCTCAGGGGTGTCGCGCGATCCGGAGAGCGGCCGCTGCTGGGGCATGGGCGACGTCTCCTCGCCGGTGGCCGGTGCAGCCACCCCGGCGCCGTTCAAATTGGAAGAAGAGGGCGTGAAGGCGGAGACGCCGCGGGCGTAAGCGGCCTAGCTTCCTTCCATCGACAGCGTCTTCAGGTCGTTCAGCAACAGGCGCGGGTCGAGGAAGTCCGCGCTGTAGATGTTGCGGATGTCACCCTTGGCGTCGATGAGGAAGGCGCGCAGCAGGTGGCTGAAGGGGCCGCTGACGGAGTCGGCAGCCGCGCGCGCGACCGGCTGGTCGTAGGCGGCGAGCAGCGGCGCCAGGCTTTCGCTGTCGGGCGCCGTGAGAAACAGCCAGCGCGGGGCGGCAACATCGGGCAGGCGCATCATCTCGCCGTATTCAGCCATCACGGTCGGGGTGTCATAATCGGGATCGAAGCTCAGCGAGACGATCTGGACCCGTTGGGCGAGGGCGGGCTCCTCGGACGCGAGGCGCTGCAGGTCGGCCAGGCGCAGGGCGGCCAGGGGGCAGGCATCGCCGCAGCGGGTGTACATGAAGGAGAGCAGGGTGAGGCGTCCGGCGAAGACCGCCTTCAGGTCGACGGGCGCGCCGGACTCATCCAGCAGGCCCAGGACGGCCGCCGGCTTGATCCGCGGCAGGGCGTAGCTGCCGGGTGGCGCCAGTTGGTAGACGTAGTCGTCCGCCGGGCCCTCGATCCTGGTGACGGCGTGGGACGCCGGGTCGTGCGCGAGGGCGGGGCCGGCGGCTAAGGCGGCGGCGACCGTTCCGGCCAGGATGCCAATGATCCGCATGGTCTGCTTCCGCTCTCAGTTGTACAGCGCCGCGGAGCCGAAGCGCATGAGATGCGGCCGGCCGAGGCCGGCGGCGATGAAGTCGATCTCGAAGCGCGGTTTCAGTTCCTTGCCGTCCCAGAAGTAGGCCTTCAGGAACTGCTCGTTGTCGTCGCCGGTCTTGTCCCAGTTGGCCAGCAGCGAGGAGGTGTAGTAGAGCCGCTTCCCGTCCCAGCTCTGCGAGACCATGTTCACCTGGCTGGCGATCTTCTTGTCGTAGATCTGCTTGGGATGATGCGGATCGGTGACGTCGAAGACCCGCGTCATCCCGTCCAGGAAGCTGTTCACGAACAGCGTGGAATCATCGGCGCTGAGGCTGATGTCGACGGGCAGCGGCAGCGTGGCCGGATCGCCGATATCGGCGACCGCTTCGGCGTGCCATTTCTGGTTCTCGTCCTCGTAGACCAGCCAGATCTGGGACGTCAGCGCCGTCGAGGTGAAGGCGTAGTTGTTGTTCGGCCCCCAGGCCCAGCGCACCTCCAGCGGCGTTCCCGGCACCTCGAAGACCTGGCGCGGCTGGCGGGCATGAAAGTCCCACAGCACCATGGTGTTGCCGAAGGCCTTCATCGCCTCGGGGTCCTTCACCACGTCGCCCAGGGGGCGCATGTAGTTGCTCCAGCCGGTGAAGGAAGACGACAGCATGACGTTGCGACGCGGCAGCACCCGGGCGTCGTAGCTGTAGCCGTCGGCCTTCTCGGCATTCGCGGCGCCTTGCGGGTTCTCCTTGGTCGGCATCCAGTGGGTGGCGATGTACGCGCCATCGTTGGTGTACTCGACCAGGGCGCTGCGTCCCGTCTTGTCGGCGCTGTTGGACAGGCCGGAGATCAGCACGCGGCCGGGCAGCGCATAGGCGCCGTGCGGGCCGACCACGCCGCCGCTCTTTTCCTCGAAATCATCGATGGTTTTCACCAGCTTCGGGTTGGCCGGATCGCCGGCAATGTCGAACAGGAATATCCTGTTGCTGTCCAGCCCCGACACCCAGTAGAGCCGGCGGTCGTCGGTGAGGCCGCCGTGGTGCGCCTCGTTGCGGCCGCCCACGGAATCGACGTCGATGACCTGGCCGAAGGTCGGCGAGCCGGTGCGCACGTCGACGGTCACCAGCTTGTCGGAGCCGTCGCCGAGACCCTCCATGCCGAGTGTCCAGATGTAGACGTATTCTTCCTCACCGGTGATCTTGGCCATGTAGGGCGACTGGCAGGTCTCGTCTGCCAGGGCCGGGGCAGCGGCCAGCATGGCGCCGCCAGCCGCAAGAACGGCCGCAAGAACGGCAGGATGCCAGCGGCGGCCGCAAGCGGTACGGGGTTCGGGAGCAGCGGACTTTACGGTCATGACCAGATCTCCAAACGCTTTCGCGAGCGTCACGGCACGCCCTGGACTATTGCGGGATCCGCGCGGCGGGCCGCCCACCAGTGCCTGGCAGCAACCGCGGGCGATCCTATTTTACAGTGAAGATAAGCAAATTCAGCCGCACGCGGCTACTTGGCCAATAGGGTTAGGGCGTTGCGATTGAATAGAGAGAAATGATAATTGCGTTTAACAGTTCAAGCTTTCCACCCAGGGTGGCATAATATTGAAGTCGCGATCGACTTCCGGACCAGCGGGTGCGCAACCGCATGATGGATGTGTTCGAGATCGCGGCCTCCTTCGACCAAATCGCTCACTTCGGCAGCTATGAGGTGATCACCCGCTGGGAGGATTGGTACCAGGGCCCGGACCCGGGGTTCTATGCGGAACCGGTCTTCTCGCCCGAGGAGGCGCTGTCGAAAGGGCGCTTTCGGTGTCTGAGAAACGTGGCCGGTTCTCCGAGTACAAAGAACAGTTCTAAAACGCAATGACTCCAGAGCAGATCGAAAAAATGGTGCAGCACGACCTGGTGGCCTTTGAGGCGGCCTCTCCGAAGCCGGGTCCAACCGTTGGCATCCCCTGGTCGACGTTTAAGGTCCAAGAGTCCATCGCTGCTCTCAGGGCTTCCCTGGTCACGCCGTACTCCCAGCGCTTCGTCGTTAAGGACACCGGGGAGCAGATGCGAATGTCGCCACCGCAGACTGCAAATTACTGGGTCGTGGCCGAAGCCGAACCGTTTCTCGAATTTTACGACCCCGAAACCCGGGAATACGGTCTTGCCATGCGCAGCCGCGACGGCATCCCGCAGACCATTGGTGTCCGCGGTGACCTAATCGGTGTCTTTGGCGCGATGTAGATTCAAGAGCTCTCCCACGTTCTGTCTGACCGCGTGGGGTAATGGAAGGGCGGGTCAGAACGGGGAAGCTGGGGTGAGTTCTGCCAGGACCTGTTCAAGAGTTTCTGGTACCTGATGCTTCGCCCAGGCCAGCCGGGCCGACCACTTCTTCGGCCCTGATGCCCGTCGAGCGGCAAGCGGCCGTTGACGGGGGCAACGGCAAGGGTGTCTGCTGGCGCAGCTTTTCGTTGGTTATGAGGAGCTTCGCGATGCCTTTCCCGTCTGTCGCCCGCGCGCGCTTTGCGGTCGTCGTCCTGGCGCTTGGCCTCGTCGCGCCGTCCGTGCCGGCGTTTGCTTTGGACTGCGCCGAGGGCGCCTTTGCGATGGCGCGGCTGGAACTCTATTTCGGCACCCAGCGGCCCGGCGGCGCGCCGGTCACCGCCGCGGAGTGGGGCGCTTTCCTGGACGAAGAGGTGACGCCGCGCTTTCCCGACGGCCTCACCGTGCTGCAGGGCAACGGTCAGTGGCGCAACGGCCAGGGCGTCGTCACCAAGGAAACCTCGGCGGTGCTGATCGTGCTCTACGAGCCCTCGGCGGAGAAGGAAGCGGCGATCCAGGACATCCGCGCCGCCTACAAGGACCGCTTCGACCAGCAGAGCGTCATGCGGGTTGATGCCGGGGAGCAGTGCGTGTCGTTTTAGGGACCCTGTCCCGGGAGATCAGACGCCGATCCGGCGGATGACCGTCGCCGGGTTGCCGGCCACGACGGTGTTCGCCGGCACGTCCTTCGTCACCACGCTGCCCGCACCGATCACGGCGTTGTCGCCGACGCTGACGCCGGGCAGGATCACGGCGGCGCCGCCGATCCAGACGTTGTAGCCCAGGATCACGGGTTTGGCGGTTTCGATGCCCGCGGCGCGCTCGACCGGGTCGAGCGGATGAATCGCGGTATAGATCTGCACCGCCGGGCCGAGCAGGCACTTCTCACCGATCTCCACGCGGGCGCAATCCAGGATCACGCAGCCGGTGTTGAGAAACGCTCCTTCGCCGATATGCGTGTTCACGCCGTAGGCGCAGCGGAAGGGGGCCTCCACGAAGGCGCCCTGGCCGAAGGCGCCGAGGATGCCTGCCAGGATTTCACTCGGCGGGTCGGCCTCCATGGGGTTCGAACCGTTATAGGCATAGAAGGCGCGGCGGGCGGCCTCGCGCAGGGCGATCAACTCCGGGTCCATGATGTCGTAGGTCAGTCCGGCGAGCATCTTCGCGCGCGCCGTCATGGCGTCTTCCAGATCGTTCATCCCCAAGCACCGCTCTTTGTTGCCGCCACCCGGGCTAACGCCAGAGCGCCTGCGGGTTGTTCAACAGCTTGGGGGGCACGGCCAGACAATAGACCCCCAGCGTCTGCAGGTGACGGCAGGCCGAGCCCGCATCGTCGGGCTCCAGCCCCACCAGCAGCGCGCTGTAACGGTGGGTGGCGATGCTGGTGCGGGCGACGATGGTCGGCTTGCCCCGGTCGACCACGTCTTTCAGGGCGGCCCGGTTTTCTGCAATGCGCGCCTGGGCCTCGTCCTTGCTGACGAAGGAGCCGAAGACGAGGCCCCAGCCGGGCAGCGCGCCCTTAGCCATCATTTCCGTGCCGGGGCTGATGCCGACGGCGCAGGTGCCGCTGGCCAGCACGTAGGGCACGCTCACCCGGGGATCGCCGCGCAGCGACGATACCAGCAGGCTGCCCGCCGCGCCGCCGGCTGCCCGGTCAAAGCCGGCATCCATCACCTTGCGCATGAGGGCGTTGCGCTGCCCGCTGGTCCGGCCGCCCAGCACCACGCCGATGAGGCGCCGGCCGTTGCGCTCCGCCGCGGCCAGCAGGTTGTAGCCGGAGCCGCAGGTGAAGCCGGTCTTGATGCCCTTGGCCCCCCTGTAACTGCCGAGCCAGCTCAGCAGCGTCGGGCGCGACTGGCCGTTGAACACCACGTAGGTCTTGCTGAACAGGCCGAAGCGGTCCGGGAAATCCCGCATCAGGGCGCGCGCCAGCACGGCCAGGTCGCGGGCCGTGGTGACCTGGGCCGGGTCGGGCAGGCCGGAGGCGTTGGAAAAGACCGTCTGGCTCATACCCAGGGCCTGGGCCTGGCGCGTCATGGCGGTGGCGAACTGCGCCTCGCTGCCGGCGACGGCCTCGGCCAGGGCCACGGCGGCATCGTTGGCGGAGCGCACGATCATCGCTTCCAGCAGCAGCTTCACGCTGACCTTCGACCCGGCCCGAAGGCCGATCTTGCCCGGCGGCTGGCCGGCGGCCCTGGCGGAAACCGTGATCTTCTGGCTGTCGCTCAGCCGGCCGTCGGCCAGCGCCTGGAACACCATGTAGGCGGTCATCGCCTTGGTGACAGAGGCGGGATACCAGGGATGGGTGGCGTTTTCCGCCGCCAGCACGGCGCCGGTCTGGGCATCGATGACGATGTAGGGCGGGGCCGGCGGCTTATCCGTCGCACCTGCGGGCGCCGCCGCCAGGCTCAGCAGCAGCGCCACGGCCAGCCCGGCCGCGCCCCATACCCGTTTCAGACCTTGCGGCCCCTGCATGGTCTCTCCCCAATCGGCGTTCTTCTGGCGGCGGCGGGGAGGATAGACGGCTGGGCGCGGCGGGGGAAGCCTTTGCGGCAGCGCCTAATACTCCTGCGCCCTGCCATACCGCTGCGGGTCGGCGTTATTTCGGCCAGCCAAGGCAGAGGTAGAGCAGCGGAGCGAAGGGCGTCTCCAAGCCCAGCACCTCGGCTGTCGACGCGTCGCGGAAGCCGGCCACCAGCACGCCGCCCAGGCCCTCCACCGTGGCCTGCAGCAGGGCATTCTGCGCCGCCGCGCCCGCTTCGATATAGACATAGCGCGCCCCGCGCTCCCCAAAGGGCGGCTGGTCGGCGAAATGGCCGGTCACCTTGTCCATGTCGGCATAGATCACCAGCACCGCCGCCGCACTGCCGATCCAGGGCTGCGCCTCCAGGGCCGCGGCCTCCAGCGCAGGGCGCAGGTCGCCCGCCTTGACCAATTTCGGTGCCGAGTGATCGCCGCCCGGCTCGTAGAGGCCGGGCGCCAAGCCCTCGATGTTTCCGGCGACCAGCCCCAGGCGCAGCGGATGCAGCGCATGGGCCGAGGGCGCCGTGCGCCTGCCTTCGTCGCCGGTCACGCCCTGGGCCGCCCAGAACAGCCGCTGCAGACTCTGCAGCGGAACGGGCCGCCCGGTGAAGTCGCGCACGCTGCGGCGCGCCGCGAGGGCGGCATGCAGCGGGACGTCGCTGGGTGCCACCGTCACTTGGCTAGTACCCCTGCGACACGTCCACCATGTCGGGGACCGGTTCGCCGGCCATGAAGCGCTTCAGGTTGGCGGCGATAATCTTGGCCCCGGCCTCCGGGTCGATCAGGCTGGCCACGTGCGGGGTCAGCAGGATCTTGGGGTGGCTCCAGAAGGGGTGGTCCTCGGCCGCCGGCTCGACGTGCAGCACGTCCAGGGTGGCACCGCCCAGCCGGCCGCTGTCCAGCGCCGGGAGCAGGTCTTCCTCGACCAGGTGCTGGCCGCGCCCGACGTTGATGACGCAGGCGCCTTCGGGCAATTGGGCGAAGAGGTCCTTGTTCAGGATACCGGTGGTGGCCGGGGGCAGCGGCAGCAGGCAGACCAGGATTTCGGCGCGCTTCAGCTGATCGCCCAGGCCCGCCGGCCCGTGATGGCAGGTGACGCCCGGAATGCTGCCCGGTTCTTTCGGGCGGCGCGACCAGCCGTGCACGTCGAAGCCGATGGCGGCGAGGTGCCGGGCGCAGTCGGCGCCCATGTTGCCGAGGCCCAGCACGCCGACGGACCGGTCCGGCGCCACCGGGGTGATGATCTGGTTCCACTCGCGCTTCTGGAACGATGCCTCGATCTCCGGCAGGCGGCGGTGGAAGCGCAGCACGTGCAGCAGCACGTATTCGCGCATGCGCTGGGTCAGGTCCGGCCCCACGGTACGGATGATCGGCAGGTGCTGCGGCAACTCCGGGTCGCGCAGCACGTGATCGATGCCGGCGCCCATGGAAACGATGACCTTCAGGTTCGGAAAGGTCTTCAGGCCGCCGGGCGGCGGCTGCCACACCACGGCGTATTCCACCTTGGCCTTGTCGCCGGGGTCGTCCCACAGGCGCACTTCGGTTTCGAGCAGCAGGGACTGCAGGATATCGCGCCACCAGGGCGCGCGGGCGGCTCCGACACGAACGACAAGAGACATAGGAAGGAAACTCAGCTGGCGGTGGGAGTGAAGGGATGTTCTTCGACGACGAGGCGCTTGCGCGTCTTCACGTGGGCCGTGGAATCGGCGGCGACCGCCTTGCCGTGGTCGCTGGCGTAGGCGGCCAGCATGGCGGCCTCACTGTCGAACCACAGTTCGCTGACACCGTCGTAGTCGCCGTCGGCGTCCGTGGCGATGTTCACCTGGTAGCGCTTAAGCCCGTCCAGCTTCAGCGCCATCGGCACGTGTTCCTTCAGCATCCAGTCGGAAAAATCCTGAAGCGTCATGCTGTCCTTGCGCTTCAGCAGGATCACCGCCTTGATCATGGCTTCTCGCTCTCTTTGTCCTTCAGGCCGCAGCCGCGCAGCACCATGCGCACCACGGTTTCGGCCGCCTCATCGTAGTCCTTGGCGCCGAGCTGGCGCCGTCCGAGCAGCGCGGCGACCTGTACGTCGAAGTCGGCGTAATGCTGCGTCGCCGCCCAGATCACCGAAAAGAAGTGCACCGGATCGACAGGCTCCATCTTGCCTGCCGCAGCCCAGGCTTCCAAGACTTTCGCCTTGTCCTTCACCAGATTGCGCAGCTCGTTCTTCAGGAAGTCGCGGGTATGGCGGGCGCCGCGCACCATCTCGTTGGAGTAGACCTTGGAGGCCAGGGGGCGTTCCCGCGAGTGGCGGATCTTGGCGCGGATGTAGTCGGCCAGTGCCGTGGCCGGGTCGCTATTCTCGGTGAGGCGGTCCAGTTCACCCAGCCAGAGGCCCAGGATATCCTCCAGGACGGCGGCGTAGAGCGCTTCCTTGGTGCCGAAATAGTAGTGCACGTTGGCCTTGGGCAGGCCGGCCTTCTTGGCGATGGCCGCGGTGGTGGCGCCGCGGTAGCCCTGGGTCGCGAAGACCTCTTCGGCGGCGGCCAGGATCAGCGCGCGGTTGCGCAGGCGGATATGGCCCGGTGAGGACTCGTCCCTGGCTTCGGCCTCCCCGGCCTCGCCGTCCTTGGCAACCACTTCCGACATTCGCACTCCTACAGTCGCGCGCCGGTGATGGCGCCTATCCACCTGATTTGCCAGGAGAATATCAGCCGCCGCGCGGCATGTAAAAACCTGACCGTTTGGTCAAATTTAATTGACCGCTTGGTCAGGACAACGCTACAGTCTTTGCCAACAAAGACGCAAGACACCGTAAGAGTGTTTGCGCTCTCATGATCGGGGAGATCAAGAATGGGGAACCAGCCGGATATCCGGGCCGGGCGTTTGCCGGACTCCGCCTACGCGGAGAATTTCAGCGACGTGCATCCGCCGCTCGACCGCAAGGCTGCGCTGGTCGAGGCCAGCCGCTGCTACTTCTGCTACGACGCGCCCTGCATCGAGGCCTGCCCGACGGGCATCGACATTCCCAGCTTCATCCGCAAGATCGGCACCGACAATGTCCGTGGCGCGGCGCAGGATATCCTGGACGAGAACATCCTGGGCGGCGCCTGCGCGCGGGTCTGCCCGACCGAGGTGCTGTGCCAGCAGGCCTGCGTGCGCAACGCGCAGGAGGCCAAGCCGGTGCAGATCGGCCTGCTGCAGCGCTATGCCACCGATGCGGTGATGGCGGCCGACGTGCATCCCTTCACGCGGCAGGCGCCCAGCGGCAAGAAGGTGGCCGTGGTCGGCGCCGGGCCGGCGGGCCTTTCCTGTGCCCACCGCCTGGCGATGCGGGGCCACGACGTGACGATCCTGGAGGCCAGGCCGAAGCCCGGCGGCCTCAATGAATACGGCATCGCCGCCTACAAGCTGCCGGACAGCTTCGCCCAGCACGAGGTCGACTTCGTGCGCGCCATCGGCGGCATCGATATCCGCTATGATCAGGCGTTGGGGCGCACGATCGCCCTCGTCGACCTGCGGCGCGACTACGACGCGGTGTTTCTCGGCATGGGGCTGGGCGGTGTGCGCGCCCTCGGCCTGGACGGCGAGGATCTGGACGGCGTCTATAATGCCGTCGACTTCATCGCCGAGCTGCGCCAGAGCGACGATCTGAAGGCGCTGCCGGTCGGCCGCCGGGTAGTGGTGATCGGCGGCGGCAACACCGCCATCGACATCGCCGTGCAGTCCAAGCGCCTGGGCGCCGAGGACGTCACCCTGGTCTACCGCCGTGGGGCCGAGGGCATGTCGGCCACCCATCACGAGCAGGAATTCGCCCAGGTCAACGGCGTGAAGATCAAGCACTGGGCGATGCCGCGCGAGCTGCGCGGGATGCACGGGCACATCACCGATGCGGTCTTCGAGTACACGCGGCTCGACGCCAACGGCCGCCTGGAAGGCACCGGCGAGATCTTCTCCCTGCCGGTCGACATGCTGTTCAAGGCTATCGGCCAGACCCTCAGTCCCTTGCCGCAGGTGAATGGCGGCAGCGAGACCCTGGCGATGGATGGCGGCAGGATCGCGGTGGGCGAAGATCGCCGCACCTCGCTGCCCGACGTCTGGGCCGGCGGCGACTGCATCGGCATCAGCGAGGACCTGACCGTTGCCGCGGTGCAGGACGGCAAGCTGGCCGCCGAGGCCATCGACGCCTGGCTCAGAGGGGGGGCGGAATGACGGGAACCGTTCATCCATCGACCGCACGCGTGCCTCGGTCTTTCCACACCACGGCTGTCGTCCCGGCACTTGTTGCCGGGACCCATGGCCCGATCCGCTCGACCGATCCAAAGATCGGATGGCTCCGCCCTGGGCCCACGCCAATGGGTCCCGGGGTCAAGCCCCGGGACGACAATGGTGTGTGTGGGGCTATCGTAGAACGCGTTGACGCCCACTCTGCGGCGCAAGGCGGGGAGAAAAACCATGGCTGATCTGCGTTGCGAATTCGCCGGCGTGAAGTCACCCAATCCCTTCTGGCTGGCCTCGGCGCCGCCGACCGACAAGGAATACAACGTCGTGCGCGCCTTCAAGGCCGGCTGGGGCGGTGTAGTGTGGAAGACCCTGGGCGAGGACCCGCCGGTGGTCAACGTTTCGTCGCGCTACGGGGCGATGAGCTACAACGGCACCCGCATGGCCGGCTTCAGCAACATCGAGCTGATCACCGACCGGCCGCTGGATGTGAACCTGCGCGAGATCAAGCAGGTCAAGCGCGACTGGCCCGACCGCGCCATGGTCGTCTCCCTGATGGTGCCCTGCGAGGAAGAGAACTGGCGCGCCATCCTGGCCAAGGTGGAGGAGACGGGGGCCGACGCGGTGGAGCTGAACTTTGGCTGTCCGCACGGCATGTCGGAGCGCGGCATGGGCTCGGCCGTCGGCCAGGTGCCGGAATATATCGAGATGGTGACGCGCTGGTGCAAGGCGCACACCCGCATGCCGGTCTTCGTGAAGCTGACACCCAACGTCGCCAATATCCTGGGGCCGGCCCGCGCCGCCAGGAAGGGCGGGGCGGATGCGGTCTCCCTCATCAACACCATCAACTCGATCCCCTCGGTTGACCTGGACCTTCTGGCGCCGACGCCGATCGTGGACGGCAAGGGAACCCATAGCGGCTATTGCGGTCCGGCGGTGAAACCCATTGCCATGCACATGGTGGCGGAGATCGCCCGTGATCCCGAGTGCGCCGGCCTGCCGATCTCCGGCATCGGCGGCATTTCCAACTGGCGCGACGCCGCCGAGTTCATGACCCTGGGCGCCGGTTCGGTGCAGGTCTGCACCGCCGCCATGCACAAGGGCTTCAAGATCGTCGAGGACATGATCGACGGCCTTGGCTACTGGATGGACGAGAAGGGCTTTAAGAGCCTGGACGGCTTCCGCGGTGCCGCCATCCCCAACGTGACCGACTGGCAGTATCTCAACATCAACTACGAGATCGTCGCGAAGATCGACCAGGACCTCTGCATCAAGTGCGGCCTGTGCCACATCGCCTGCGAGGACACCTCCCACCAGGCCATCACGGCGCTGAAACAAAACGGCGACCGGCGCTACGAAGTGGTCGACAAGGAATGCGTGGGCTGTAACCTTTGCATGCATGTCTGCCCGGTGGAGGGCTGTATCTCCATGGTCGAGGTGGACAACGGCAAGGGCTACCTGAACTGGAAGGAAGACCCGCGCAATCCCATGAATCAAAAGGCGGCGGAGTAGGGGCTGACAATGGACGGCATGAATCCGAAGAATCTGAAGGTCAACGGCGACCGGCTGTGGGACAGCCTGATGGAGATGGCGAAGATCGGCCCGGGCGTGGCCGGCGGCAACTGCCGCCTGGCGCTCAGCGATTTCGACCGTGAGGGCCGCGATCTCTTCGTGCGTTGGTGCCAGGATGCCGGCTGCTCGATCGCCGTCGACAAGATGGGCAACATCTTCGCCCGGCGCCCCGGCACCGACCCGTCGCTGCCGCCGGTCACCACCGGCAGCCACCTCGACACCCAGCCGACCGGCGGCAAGTTCGACGGGGTGTTCGGCGTGCTGGCCGGGCTGGAGGTCATCCGCACCCTGAACGACAACGATATCGAGACGGCGGCCCCGGTGGAGGTCGCGGTGTGGACCAATGAGGAGGGCGCTCGCTTCGCCCCCGCGATGATCGCCTCGGGTGTCTTCGCCGGTGTCTTCGATCTGGACTACGGCCACTCGCGCAAGGACGTCGACGGCAAGACCATCGGTGACGAGCTGCAGCGCATCGGCTACCTGGGCGACCAGACTCCGGGCGACCACCCGATCCGCGCCTTCTTCGAGGCCCACATCGAGCAGGGGCCGATCCTGGAGGCGGAGAAGAAAACCATCGGCGTCGTGACCGGCGCCCAGGGCCAGCGCTGGTTCGAGCTGACGCTCACCGGCTCCGAATCCCACGCCGGCACCACGCCGATGAACCGCCGCCGCGACGCCCTGCTGGCGGCCTCCAAGGTGGTGACCCGGGCCAACGAGATCGCCCTGGCGCATCCGCCCTACGCGGTCAGCACCGTGGGGATGATGCAGGTCAGCCCCAACTCGCGGAACACCATCCCGGGCAGCGTCTTCCTGACCATCGATTTCCGCCATCCGGAGGACGAGACCCTCAGCCAGATGGAAGCCGAGCTGCGCGCCGCCATCACGGAGATCTGCGAGCCGGCGAAGATCGAGGCGGACCTGAACATGATCTGGTATTCGCCGCCGATCTCCTTCGACAAGGACTGCGTCGGTGCCGTGAAGGGCGCGGCGACGGCGGCCGGCTACGACAATATGGAGATCGTCTCGGGCGCCGGCCACGATGCCTGCTACATCAGCCGGGTGGCGCCGACCGCCATGATCTTCGTGCCCTGCGAGGACGGCATCAGCCACAACGAGGTCGAAAGCGCGACGCCCGAGGATCTCGCCGCCGGCTGCAACGTGCTGATGTACGCCATGCTGGAGCGGGCCAGTGCCTGACCGCCGTCCTGCGCTTTGCGGCACTCATTTACAGACACCGCTGTCGTCCCGGGGCTTGACCCCGGGACCCATTGGCGTCGATGCCGTGCGCAGGCGTCGGAAGGTTCAGTCGAGACGGCGCGGGCAATGGGTCCCGGCAACAAGTGCCGGGACGACTGTGGCGATTGTGGCGAGGACTTTAGTGACAACCCGCGATCCTGGGGCGGCGAGGGCCTTTCGTCGCGCCGGCTGTAAGGGCCGCTTGAATGTCCTGTCCTGCCTGGTGAGGTGCTAGGCATGGCGGTCGAGGCGGCGATGCAGCGGGAACGGGCGGCTCAGGCGCCGGCGGGCGAGGCCGGAAATGCTGTTATCGAGGTTGACGATCTTTCGCTGACCTTCGAGACGGCCGACGGTCCGGTCTATGCCCTCTCCGAGGTGAACCTGACCGTCGAGGCCGGGGACTTCGTCTCCTTCATCGGCCCTTCGGGCTGCGGCAAGACCACCCTGCTGCGGGTCATCGCCGACCTGGAGCGTCAGACGGCGGGCAGGATTTCGGTGAACGGCGTCACGCCGGAGGCCGCGCGTCTCGCCCGGGCCTACGGCTACGTGTTCCAGGCCCCGGCGCTCTATCCCTGGCGCACGGTGGAGCGCAACGTGATGCTGCCGCTGGAGATCATGGGCCTCAGCTCGTCAGAGCGAAAAGAGAGAGCGGCGCGCTACCTCGACCTGGTAAACCTGAAGGGCTTCGAGAAGAAATTTCCCTGGCAGCTTTCCGGCGGCATGCAGCAGCGCGTCTCCATCGCCCGCGCCCTCAGCTTCGAACCCGACCTGCTGCTGATGGACGAGCCTTTCGGCGCCCTCGACGAGATCACCCGCGATCATCTGAACGAACAGCTGCTGCGGCTGTGGGAGCGCACCGGCAAGACGGTGGTCTTCGTCACCCACTCGATCCCCGAAGCGGTGTTCCTGTCGTCCAAGATCGTCGTCATGTCGCCGCGTCCGGGCCGCATCATCGATGTCATCGACTGCCAGTTGCCGCGCGACCGCACCCTGGATATCCGCGAGAGCCAGGACTTCGCGGGGATCGCCCACCGGGTGCGCGAGGGCCTGCGCGCGGGTCACAGCTATGACGACTGAGGCGCTGGCTTCGCCTCAAATCCCGACGCGCGGACTGCTGTCCCGCGCCTTTGCAGGCCGCAGCGGTCCCTTGGCGGTCGTCTGCCTCGTCCTTCTCGTTCTGTGGTATCTCGGCGCCGTCTGGCTGAATGCCCCGGTCCTGATCGACGGTTACGAGCGCCGCGACGTCGACTGGACGTTCTCACAGCTTGCCGGCGACGCCATGGCGATGGAGCGCCCGATCCTACCGGCGCCGCACCAGGTGGCGGCCGAACTCGACAAGTCCGTCCTCGGCACCAAGATCACCTCCAAACGCAGCCTGGTCTACCACGCCTGGGTGACGCTCTCCTCGACGCTGCTCGGCTTCGTTATGGGCACGGTGCTGGGTGTCGTGCTGGCGGTCGGCATCGTCCACGTGAAGACCCTGGACCGCAGCCTGCTGCCCTGGGTCATCGCCTCGCAGACCATCCCGATCCTCGCCATCGCGCCGATGATCATCGTGGTGCTGGGCAACATCGGCTTCACCGGCCTGGTGCCCAAGGCGCTGATCTCCATGTACCTCTGCTTCTTCCCGGTGACCATCGGCATGGTCAAGGGCCTGCGCGCGCCGGACCCGCTGCAGATGGACCTGATGCGCACCTACAGCGCCAGCACCGGCCAGGTGTTCCGCAAGCTGCGCTGGCCGACCTCGCTGCCGTTCCTCTTTGCCAGCCTGAAGGTCGCCATCGCTATCTCCCTGGTCGGCGCCATCGTCGGCGAACTGCCGACCGGTGCCCAGGCGGGGATCGGCGCGCGGCTGCTGGTCGGCTCCTACTACGGCCAGACGGTTCAGATCTGGGCGGCGCTGATTGTCGCGGCGGTCCTGGCCGGCCTGCTGGTCGCCGCCATGGGTGGCCTGGAGCGGCTGGCCGCACGACGCATGGGGGCGCGGCCATGAGTGCGACGAGTCGGCGCCCAAAGTGGGCGGCAAGGATCGATCTTTGTTGCCTGATCTATGTTAGCTGCACCCTGGTGGCCTTGCTGTTGCCCATAGGATCTATGACTTTCTACGACGGTCAGGAGCGGGAACTGACCGGTTGGTTCGATCCGGTAAACGGCGGCGGCGAATGGACTTTGCCTGCTTTTGCCGCCTTCCTGCTGATCTTGGCCTATCTTTGGCGCCAACCGAAGGTCTTCGCAGCCTCCGTCATGCTTACGCTGGCGGCACTTCTTGGAACCTTGCCGGCGCTCATTGCCGTCGCGCGTCCCATCACGGCTCTTATCGAGCTTGTGGATCTGGAGTCTCTATCTGCGCCGATCGGGCCTGCCGCCCTCGGCGTCTGGCTCTATGTTGTCGGTCTCGGTTTCCTGGTGTGGCGCGCGCTCTCGCTGCTGTCGGAGGCCGCTTCCCAGCGCGGCGCGTCGCGTGCACTCGGCCTGCTGGTGCCGGCGCTGTTCGGGGCCTGGCTGCTGTATCTCTGGCAGGTGCTGGTCACCGGCTTCGGCGTGCCCTCGGTGCTGCTGCCGTCGCCGGTGCAGATCGCCACGGTGTTCATGGCTTCGACCGGCACCCTCTGGGCGGATTTCTATCAGACCTTCCTGAAGTCGGTGCTGTCCGGTTATGCCCTCGGTTGCGGCAGTGGCTTCCTGGTGGCGCTGCTGGTCGACCGGGTGCCCTTCCTGCAGCGCGGCCTGCTGCCGCTCGGCAACTTCGTCTCGGCGCTGCCGATCGTCGGCGTGGCCCCGATCATGGTCATGTGGTTCGGCTTCGACTGGCAGTCCAAGGCAGCCGTGGTGGTCATCATGACCTTCTTCCCCATGCTGGTGAATACCATCGCAGGCCTGCATGCCACCCAGGCCATGGAGCGCGATCTCATGCGCAGCTACGCGGCGAATTACTGGCAAACGCTCTTGAGTGTGCGGCTGCCCAATGCGCTGCCGTTCATCTTCAATGCCCTCAAGATCAACTCCACCCTTGCGCTGATCGGCGCCATCGTGGCCGAATTCTTCGGGACGCCGACCGTCGGCATGGGCTTCAGGATCTCGACCGAGATCGGCCGCATGAACGTGGAGATGGTCTGGGCGACCATCGCCGTCGCCGCGGTCGCCGGTTCCCTGTTCTACGGCCTGCTGGCGCTGGGCGAGCGGGCCACCACGTTCTGGCATCCGTCCTACCGGCAGTGAGCGCGGAGCCCGAGGAAATAAAATGAACCTTCACAAGAAGAGGAGAGGCTAGATGAATAAGTTCTATTCCAAGGCGCTGGGCGCGGCGGCCGGGGCGGGGCTGCTGCTCGCCGCCGGCAGCGCCGCGGCGGCTGACGCCGTGACGATTCAGCTGAAGTGGGTCACCCAGGCCCAGTTCGCCGGCTACTACGTGGCCCAGGACAAAGGCTTCTACAAGGACGCCGGGCTGGACGTCACCATCAAGCCGGGCGGCCCGGATATCGCGCCGCCGCAGGTGATCGCCGGCGGCGGGGCCGACGTCATCATCGACTGGATGCCCTCGGCCCTGGCATCGCGCGAGAAGGGTGTGGCCCTGGTCAACATCGCCCAGGTCTTCGAGAAGTCGGGCATGATGCTGACCTGCCGCAAAGACAGCGGCATTACCTCGCCCGAGGACTTCCCGGGCCACACCCTGGGCGTCTGGTTCTTCGGCAACGAGTATCCCTTCCTGTCGTGGATGGCCAAGCTCGACATTCCGACCGATGGCGGCGACAAGGGCGTGACGGTGCTGAAGCAGGGCTTCAACGTCGATCCGATCCTGCAGAAGCAGGCGGCCTGCGTCTCCACCATGACCTACAACGAGTACTGGCAGATCATCGACGCCGGCCTGCCGGAGTCGGACCTCATCGTGTACAAGTACGAGGACCAGGGCGTCGCGACCCTGGAAGACGGCCTCTACGTGCTGGAGGACAAGCTGGGGGATCCCAAGTTCGTCGACAAGATGGCGCGCTTCGTGAAGGCCTCCATGCAGGGCTGGGACTACGCCCGGGAACATCCGGACGAGGCGGCGGAGATCGTGCTGGAGAATGACGCCACCGGCGCCCAGACGGAAAAGCACCAGAAGCGCATGATGGGCGAGATCGCCAAGCTGCTCGGCACCGAGAAGCTCGGCTACCTGGACCCGGCCGACTACGAGCGCACGGTCGACACCCTGCTGTCCAACGAGTCGACGCCGGTCATCACCAAGAAGCCCGAAGGCGCCTGGACCCACGCGGTCTGGGACAAGGCCCAAGGAATGTGAGTGGGGGCAGGTAAGCAGGCTAAGAAAGACGGCTGAACAAAGCCGGTTGAGGTTCTGGGGAAGGGGAGTGCCGCGAGGCGCTCCCCTTCTTCTTTTGCCGTGCTCGACAGCAAGGACCGGGACGGCTACTCGTCTTTCTTCACGCAGGTCACCTTGTCCTCGACCACCTGGCAGTCGGCGGCGATGAGGCCGATGCCGCAGTTCAAGCCGTTGGGGCCGGAGTTGCAGCCGGTGCAGCCGCCCGGGCCGCAGCTGGTGCAGCAGGCATCGAACTCCTGCGGACCGCCTGGGGTCGCCTTGAACGACTGTGCCGATGTGCCCGGTCCGGCCGGCTTGGCCGGGCCCTTGATGACGCGTTTCTGGAGCTGTTGGACCTGGGCAACGGTCAGGGTGCCGGGTTCTTTCGCTTGGACCGATGCGGCAACGGCCGGCTCCGGCGCCTGCATAAGGGTGTTGGCGTCTGGGCCTTTGGCGTGGCCGCTGTGCGAGAGCGCCAGCAGCGCGCAGACGATGGCGGTGGAGAACAGATTTTTCAGGTTCATCGATTGGGCCTTTCTCAATTGGGTCCCTGTTGTCGGGCGGCGTCCATGGGTCGATGACCCTTGCGCAAAGGTTCACTGTCGGGGCCCGGCTTCCAAGCTGGCCGGTTTGGGGACAGGTCAGCCACCCGCTTGTGGGGGCTGGAATTTCTCCAAATAAAAAGGCGCCCGCGTCGAATGATCGCGTCTGTATCGAGGAAATAATCGTTGTTATTACAAATAAAATAGCCATGTATGCCTCGGTAGAGCATGATCTCCGCCCAAGCATAAGAAGAACCCATGATCGATGAGAGAAATGATCGAGGCGGCGCCGTCCTTTTGATGCCGCCCGCCGGGCATTACGTAGCCCGCGATGAAGGAGACGTGACGTGACCCTGCGCCCGGAATATTCGCTCGCTCACTCCGAATTTAACGACTTCCTTTTCGCCTTTGTCGGCGAGGAGAAAAGCGGCCTGTCGCTTACGGTGCTCTCGGCGATGGCCCGGCTGGGGCTGGATCCCTGGGCCGAGGCGGCCCGCCTGTCCGGCCTGACCAAGGAAGCGGCGACCTCCGCCCTGACGGAGACGATTTCCGGGTTGCCCGAGGGTGACTGGAAAGCCAAGGACCTGCGGGCCATCGCCGCTCGCCTGGTAAGCTTCCTGCCGAAGCGCGGCACGTCTTCGGCGAAGCCCTCCCAAGGCGATAATTCCGAGGGCGCGACGTCGAATAAAACCGCGCCGAGCTGGGTGCCCTGGGTCGTGCTGGGAACCGTGGTCCTTCTCTACATTCTTTGGCAGCAGAACGGCTGATTTCCGGACTGCGCCGGAAAGTCCCGATCTGCAAGGCGGCGGTTCCTCGGAGCCGCCGTAACTATTTGGGCGGAGGGCGGGCTGCTAGAGAGAGGCGGCCAGCGCCTTGACCAGCTTGTCGATTTCTTCCGGCGATGTGTAGTGCGTGAAGGAGAGGCGCAGGACG
>ERZ1740062.90-NODE-90-length-71629-cov-6.804929_pt1 | contig 71629 bp, 69 predicted proteins | sample MGYA00581741_ERZ1740062 | MGnify/ENA primary metagenome ERZ1740062 (study PRJEB43018, sample SAMN04849747) | marine metagenome | isolation source: floating plastic debris | place: Pacific Ocean | collected 2008-09-01 | study: EMG produced TPA metagenomics assembly...
TCCGCACAACTGCCATTGGCACCAGCAGAAAAACGCCCGTTCTCCTGATAATCGGATGATCGGCCCAGTTGGACAACACGCGCGGTCGGGGAAGCCGTTGCCGAATTCAGCACCACATTGACCCCCGTGCCAATGCCTTTTCAGTGGCTGATCACACGACCCAGATTTCAGTCTCCGCACCGTGAGTTGGTCGTACATGACATGAGCCGACTCTCAGTCACCTTGAGCTGTACGCGATCTTCAATCCCAATTGATCAAAGCCGAAATCAGCGATGATCTCGCAACCGAGCCCGGACAATCTCAAGTCGTTAGAGCTAGACCGTCACAAGCTGCAATGTCAGCGCATTGACATGGGACACCGGACACTCGGTCAGAACCTCGGGATCGAAGCGCGCACGCAACCCGTCCGATCGACGGCCATCGATGAACTTCATCGGCCACCCTCGGAAGGCCGGGCTGGGCACGTCGTTTTCCGCCAGGACCTCGATATCGCGATGGCGCCCATCGGTCTTTATGATCTCGAACAGCGAGTCGATCAGCAGCGCCTCGCCTTCAAGCACATGGAAAAAGACCTCGCCGCTGAAGAACAAGGCACTCGTGACATCAAGCGCCTCGTTGTTGCGGGCAGAAATCTCCCAGATCCGGACAAGGTCATAGTCCGAAAGATCGCGCGTTGGCCGGCTCGAGTATATCAGGCTATAGGGCAACAGAGCTCTCCTGGCGCCAAACGACACGTGGCGCATCCCGCCACCACCGCTGCGGATCATCGTTAATGCCGAAGAGCTAATCCTCGCTTAATCAACCCGCCGCCTTCGCAAGATTGCCGACTTTCCGGGACGGCGCGCCACGGGCAACGGCAGCGTGATCATCAGTGCACTGTCAATTCGTGATCGGTGAAACAGAACTCCGCTGGCCGGATCAGTGCGGAGTGCGCCACGCGCACCGAGTGGAGCGGTCCATCAAGCTCTCGGCCCCAGAAATCCAGGAACTTCTTCAATTCAGGAAACTCAGGTGCGAGATCGTAGTTCTGCCAGACGAACGTCTGAAGGACGCTCAGCGCATCCGGCATGCGATAGATGATCTCTGCGGTCGCCAGGGAATACCCATCCAACTGGCGGCGGAAGTCGGTATCGACCTTTTTCATGAAACGCCTCGACACATCTCCTTCTTTTGGTTTGCGGAGCAGCCATGACGCGCGTTTCGGCACGGACCCACGGACCTCCGGCAAGAAACACGATGCCAGAAAATAGTTAATGGGACAGTCTTGCGCAAAAATTTTCTATACAGATAATTCGCACAACGATGCCGACACGCGACAAACGCATGTCGACACTCGATCTCCTCAAAAAATACACGCATTGGTCGTTGACGCGTCGAACAATTTCTCGGACTCTTGCGCCAGTGAACAGGAATGGCGGATGCGCCGCGCTCCCATCGCGGCGCCGAGTATGGTTGAGGGCAGCACCGTGGGCTTTGATTGGGATTCTCCGACGCAACAGTTCACAACGATCAATGACGTATCGTTAGAAGTGCAAACCTGGGGTCCACCACCCGGGTCAGAGGTGACACTGGTTCTGCTCCACGAAGGGCTTGGCAGCGTTGCCATGTGGCACGATTTTCCAGAAGCCCTTGCAGATCGGACCGGCTGCGGTGTCCTGGCATACTCACGGCAAGGCTATGGCCAGTCCGACCCCTGCCCGCTTCCGCGGCCACTGGACTATATGCAGCGCGAAGCGCGCGACGGTCTCGGACCTCTCCTGGACGCCGCGGGCGTACAGCGCGCCATCCTGCTCGGCCATTCAGATGGGGCGTCAATCGCCGCACTCTATGCCGGGCGTCACCCCGACCCCCGGGTTCAGGGCCTGATCGTCCTGGCGCCGCACTTCTTTGTGGAAGATGTCTCCATCGACGCAATCAGGAACGCGCGCGTTGCATGGCGCGAAACCGACCTGCCGGAGCGGCTGGCAAAGTACCATGCGCGTCCCGACGTCGCCTTTCGTGGCTGGAACGATGCATGGCTGGATCCTGCGTTTCGCGACTGGGACATCTCGACGGCCATTTACGGATTGGCCGCGCCCTGCCTTGCCATTCAGGGCACGTTGGATCCCTACGGCACGGCGGCGCAGATCCAAGTGATCGCCGATCGCAGCCCGTCGCCGGTCGATCTCCACCTTTTGGAAGACTGCGAGCACAGCCCGCACCGGGAGCAAAAGGAACAGACCCTCGATCTTGTTGCGAAGTTTGTAGAAAGGCTCGCAGGCCAGGACGTCTCCGGAGCAGCTTCGTGACCCGCTGGCCGCTTCCCGATCAGCCTCATGTTCCCGGGCGCACACCCCGTCCAACCCAGTCGCCAGCCTTCGACGCGGCACAAGGCGCACCGGTTTACACGGTCGACAAGATGTGGGCCCAGAACGAGACCTACCTCTACGGGATCGCCCTCTACAATGCGGCGTTCTTCTGGGAAGCGCACGAAGTCTGGGAACCCGTCTGGATGCGTGCGATGGGGAACAGCCGGGAACGGCTTCTGATGCAGGCGCTTATCCAACTTGCCAACGCATGTCTGAAGATCGAGATGGAGCGCCCGAAAGCAGCACTTCGATTGCTCGACATCGCCGGTCAGCGCTGTGCCGACGCTGCATGTGGTGGCCCATCACTCATGGGCCTGTCGCTCACGACGTTAGAGGCCTCCATCGCGAGTTTCACCACATCGGTGCACGCGGCAAACCCGGAATCCGCGACGGAGTTGCTCTGCGAGAAACCCCTGCTCGCACCCTGTCCGAACTGACGAACAGCCCGGCGTCCTTGGCGAGAGCCCCTGACTGTCGGAATGCGCGTTACAGGGCGGATCAGATCGCGGGCTTCGCAAAGCGATCCCAACCGACCATCTTCATGACGTGCCAGTAGTTCGGCGCCAGCGTCATGCGCTCGCCGTAACCCTTTTCGATCAGCAACCGGTGCAGCTTTGGCAACTGCCAGCACGGCATGTGCATGACCAGATGGTGCTCGAGATGGTAATTGACCCAGTACGGCGCGAAGAACAACGCCGTGATCGGGTCGGCATACGTGGTGCGCACATTGCCGAACGGATCATCCTTGTCCGGCACCATCGCGTGCTCGGCGATATTACGCACGCGGATCACGAACTGGTTCCAGGTCAGCAGCGGCAGCACCCAGAACGCCAACCAGTACCACCACGCGCCAATCGCCCACATCACCGCGAAGATGATCACGTTGCACAGAACCGCCGGGCGCAGATCCTCGGATTGGAAGGTCTGCGCCATCTTGGCACCCGCGATTGCATCCTCGTCGAAGCCCAGCTGCATCGCACGCCGGAACTGCGCAAGGCGCAGCTTGTAACCCGTCTGCCCGGTCAGCTCGCGCGTGAACTTGCGCTTCAGGCTATCGCGCGTCGTCGGGAACTTCGCGGACAGCGGCAGATCCGGGTCCTTCTCGGTCTGCGTGTATTTGTGGTGGGTCAGATGGTAGGTCCGGTACGAGGTCATCTCGGCCAGGATCGGACGCGCGCACAGCCATTGCGACGCCCACTCGTTCAGCCACCGCGTCCTGAACAACGCCACATGCGCGCCTTCGTGCATCAGGATCGCGAACCCCAGTTGCCGCGACCCGATCAGCATCACGGCCAGCACGAACGTGACCACCGACGGATACCAGTGGAACATCAGCACCGCGCCCAGAACCACGCCCCAGCCCCACAGCACCAGGCCCGCACCCATCCAGTCGGACCGGCGCGCCAGCGGGCGGATCTCATCCGGTGTCAGAAAAGCCTTTCCAGGCGTCATGGCGATCTCCTCTGCCGCGCTTTTATCACCAAGGCGACGCCTCCTCAAATCCGGGATTGCTTGAATCGGATATGTGAACCATCGGCGGCGGGGGTCGAAGTGCCGGTCGCAACACCTGATGCCGACACGGCGACGGGTCTCGCGACACTCGAGAACCCCGCCGGCGGGATCCGCGTGATCATCCGCGATATCGCCTCGATCAGTGGCAACGCAGCCCTGTGAAACTTTCTCAAAAAAGCGACGAAGTTGAACCTGAGGTCGACACGCAAACTCCCGGGACGAGATCCAAAGCGTCTTGCCCGGCGGCAACGCGAACTACCAACAAACCGCGCTCTCGCCCCGCAGCGGCGGGAGAGCGCACATGATTGCAAAACGACCGTCGTGATCCGACCTCGAACACGAGCGCTGCCGTTCAGCGCGACCGCATCGGAGCCGCGTATGATCACTCGTCCCCGCGTGACCGCCACCGACCTTCCCGCGCAGAGCCTGCTCTCGCAGCGCGTCGGCGACGGTGACTTCCTCGACTGCTATTCGGTGCAATCCGCTCTGTCTCCGCGCGAGGCCGCTGACATCATCACCGCCTTTCCCGGCTGGGCACGTGCACTGCTCGTCCTGCGCCGGTGGATCACAGCGCCGTTCGGATTGGACAATGACGGACCTGACACCGCCGACAAAGTGGGCATCTTCCCGGTCGAGATCGACACGGCCGAAGAGCTGATCGCAGGTTTCAACGACAAGCACCTGAACTTCAGGGTTTCGGTGCAATCGCATGCCGGGCGCGTGTTTCTGGCAACCTGGGTTCATCCTCACAACCTCGGCGGGCGCATCTATCTGACGGCGATTCTACCCTTCCACATCCTGATCGCACGGAACGCGCTCGCACGGGTCGCCCGGACGTAGCGGTGTGACCCGCGCACAAACACACTATTTGCGACGCCAACATTTCTGCTAGGGGTTCCGGACCCACGATCCGAAGGCCCCGCCATGATCTACCCGACACCTGATGCCTACTTGTCCGCACCGCACAAGGCGGTCGCACTCTTCGGGATGTCCGGACTCGGCAAGACCCGCATCGCCAACGTGCTGCGCAGCCGCGGCGACTGGTTCCACTACTCGGTCGATTACCGGATCGGCACGCGCTACATGGGCGAGCACATCGCCGACAACTTCAAGCGCGCGGCCATGCAGGTGCCGTTCCTGCGCGAGCTGCTGATGTCGGACTCTGTCTCGATCAAATCGAACCTGACCTTCGAGAACCTCGCCCCCCTCAGCACCTATCTCGGCAAGCCGGGCGATCCATCGCAGGGCGGCATCCCGTTCGACGAGTACGTGAACCGCCAGCGCCAGCACCGCGTCGCCGAGGACGCGGCGATGCAGGACACGGTGCACTTCATCGACCGGGCCGAACAGATCTATGGCTACCCGCATTTCCTCTGCGACACGTCCGGTTCCCTTTGCGAGGTGGTCGACCCCCAGGACCCGGCCGATCCGATCCTCTCCCGCCTCGTCGAGCACGTCCTGCTCGTGCAGATCCGCGGGACCGAGGCCGACGCCGACGAACTCGTGCGCCGCTTCGTCAAGGCGCCGAAGCCGATGTACTACCCCGAGGACTTCCTCCGCGCCTCATGGGACGCCTATCTTGCCGAGAAATCCACGACCGCTGACCGGGTCGATCCAGACGACTTCATTCGCTTCGGCTTCCGCCGCCTGTTGACGCATCGCCTGCCGCGCTATGATGCGATTGCGCAGAACTGGGGGATCTCGGTCACCGCAGCCGATATTGCGGCTGTCCAGGACGCAGACGACTTCGACGCGCTGATCTCACGCGCCCTTTCGGCGCAGTCCTGACGAGCGCCCGCTCACGACGATCAGCGGACCGCTCAAAGCCCATGGCGACGCGCACGCAGGCCGCGCGACCCGGGAAATCCGTTTGCCCGACAGCACATCTACAGTAGACTTCACCCGGGGAACGCGCGCGAAACCGGGGCGATGGATCAAACAGTCTTCATAATTCTCTCCGGCCTTGTCCTGCTGGGAAAATTCGCGGACTTCGCCCTGCAAAAGGCAGCAGAACTCAGCGCGGCCGAACAACAGGCACAATCCTCGTCCTCGTTGCTCATCCTCCCGGACAGCATGGTGGGGCCGAAGGCACAACAGGCGGCGCATCGAAGCTGGTTGTCCGCGGCTGTCGCCATCGCAAGCGAATACATGATCGAGGTGTTCGACAACAAAACGCTATCGCCAAAACGCCTCGGCCGGGTTTTCCTGATTTCCGCTTTCTTCGTTCAGGGCACTTTCATCTTCTCGTCCCTGCTGGTCGACGAGATCTGGCAGGCCTGGACACAGTTCGGCATCCTGGCCGGGATCACGCTGTTCGTCGGCCTGCTGATCCTGTTCAACTTCATCTTCGATCTCGCCGCAGTTGCCGCATCGATCTGGTATTCCAAACGGATCGTCGACGAACTGAACGGCGACTGCACCACCATCGAGTTTATCCTCAAGTCGATCTTCGTCGTCTTTCTGGTCTACTTCCTGATGTTCCTGGTGATGAGCTGCACGTTCTTCTCGATCATCGTGGCGCAGGGATTTGCGGCGAACTACGATCTCAGCCACGGCGAAACACTGATGACGGTGTTCTGGAACATCTTCGTCTCGGACACGATCCACCGCTTTCTCGATCCACTGAACGAAGGCTACCATCTGGGCATCAACGGGGTGAACCTGCTGGTCTTCTGCATAACGCCGCTTCTGTTGCCCTCGCTTCTGGCGATCTGCTGTCTCGTCGGCGTGGTGCTGGACGGCATCGACTCGGCGACGGATCACATGGTGGCCCGCTATGCGCGGCGCATGGCGGCGGACAGCAAGCCCGTGTTTCTCAAGCTGGCCTCGGTTCTGGCGCTCCTCGGCGCTGGAACGGCAACACTGACGGGCCTGGGCTAGGGATGTCCGACCAGCAGACGCCGCCCGATGCCGAGTCAACCACGAAGAAGTTCGTCGCATTCCTGATCGCGTCCAATGTCCTCTTCGCGGTCGTGATTGTCTTCCTCGAGTTTCGCGCGGTGCTGCTGTCCGCGATGGATCCGGGCGAAGTGGCCACGCTCTCGATCGTCAGCGATCCGCCGCCACCCGTGGCCAAGGAGGCTCCCGCGAAACCCGACGGCGTCATCGTTGCCCAGGCCGCCATCGATGTCTCGCTCGCGAAGGACGCTGACGCCGCGCACGATGACGGCACCGGCGCCAACCCGCCGGGCAACGATCTGTTGGCGGCTCTGCGCGTGGTCGCATCCGATGCCTTGCGGCGCGGTCGGGAAGACTTCAAGAAATGCGCCCTCTGTCACTCCATCGACGATGACCTGGCCCGCTATGGGCCGCATCTGATCTGCGTTCCGGGACGTCCGATCGCCTCTGTCGCCACGACGTATGGGCGATACCGCTATTCCAAAAGCATGGTCGAGTTCGCGCGGCATCAACACCGTTGGTCGCTGTATGACCTGCGAGGCTTTGTCGGTTACCCGCAGGACCACGTCAGCAACTCACGGATGCCGTTCCGGGGATTGCGCGGCAATGACGCGCTCCTGAAAAGCGTCCTGCAATACCTCTATCTGTCTTGCGTCATGAACTTTGAAAACACCGTATCGGGCTTTCAGGTCGTGCAACTCGCGGACGAAACCTGCGCCAGACAGTCTTTCGCGGACTGGTTCACCGCGCTGATGCCCGAGCCGACGTCCGAGGTCGCACTGTCGGCGTTCCAGAAGGATCCCAAACTCCTTCTGATCGCGAGCGGTGGCGATCTCCCCCCACTGGCGGAAAGCTGCAACCATTGGACAGAACGTCCATGGTCCGGCAAGGCCGCCAACTGACGACGGCGAGCGGATCGCAACAGAAGCTAGGTCAGGAACCCGACAATCTTGTCGATTGGCTTGACCGCCTTGTCGATCATCTTCTTCACCGACTTCAGCCGATCCTTAACCTTCGAGATCTTTTCGGCAGCGACCTTGACCTCTTCGGTCCCATCGCGGATCGCCTTCAGATCGGCCTTGGTCTGCGGATCGGACAGCATCGCCTGGGTCAGGTCCGCCACCCGCTTCAGGAACAGCCGGTTGAGCTGCTTCGAGATCCGGGCCAACTGCTTGTCCAGCTTCTTCAGCCGGTCGACATCCGTCGTCACCGCCTGCTCCTGCAACAACGCGTGTTGCCCCTGAAACAGCGACATCTGCAGATTGCTCAGATCGTTCCCGAGTTTGATCTTCGACATGACGGGTCCTTTCTAGAAATCCGCACCAAAGGCGTTGGCAGCGTCCTTCACCGCCTCGCCCAGTTCCTTCAGACGGTCGGCGGCCTGTTTGGCCAGCTCGAACTTGTCCGGGTCCTCAATGGTGGCCAGAAGCGCTGCATGGGCGGCACCGACCTGCGTATAGCTCGCGCCGCCATCGACCAGCGTTCCGGCAAAGGCCTTGTATTCGGCCATCCGGTCGATCATCGCCTGCTGGCGCTTGGCCCGTTCCGTCCGCGACGCAGACTTGGGCAACGTGAACAGATCGCGGTCCGCCGTACGGATCGCATCGAACTGCGCCTGCAACAGACCTGCGCGCAAAGGCGCCTCGACCTCGGCCAGGCTGGTCGTCATGCGCTGGATCGCCGGATCGGTAGCGCGCACCACATCGACCAGCGTGTTGTACTTGAGACGGTCGAGCGAGGCGAGCCTCGCCTCGGCATAAACCGCCGACAAGGCCGTGACCGGACCGGCGACATCGAACTCCAGATCGCCCAGTTCTTGCAGCGATGCCCCCGCTTCGGACAGCGAACCGGCCATATCCGTTGCCGCCGCGCGCAGGGCGTCCTCGTCCTGGGCGGCCGTCAACGAGGCAAGGGACGCCGAATAGTCGGTGATCGCCTTGGTGTAGATCAGTAAGCGGCGGTCGGATGCGTTCACCTGAACGCGGCGCGCATCGGACAGGGGCACCGCCGACTGACGCTCGTAAAGCTGGCAACCCTCGAGCAGATCGTTGCGCTGCTTGACGAAGGCCTTGCGGGCGTCCTCGTCGGCATCCGCCGGCACAGGCTGCGCCAACAGGAAGGCAAACTGCCCGCAGGACGGGTCGATCGACAGGGCCCAGCGTTCGCGGACGCGCAGCCGGTCGCGCTCTGCCTGGGCCGAGGCATCGATCCGGTCGTAGAGTTCCGTCCAGACCTTCTCGACCCCGCTGGCCGAGCTGGCGAAGCTGGCGGTCTCTTTCTCGAAGACCTGTGCGCTACACCCGGCCAGTGCCGCAACGGCAAATGCGGCAGCCACCGCGCGTATTCTTCGCATGAACCCCTCCCTCGATGACGAAGATTCTACCAAAGGCATCACAGTGTTACAATCAATGCAACTTTACCCGAGGATAGAGAGATCTTATCTCAACGGTCCATTCGACAGGAGACGACCAGACCAATGCCGATCAGAATACCCGAAGGACTGCCCGCCCACGACGTTCTGCGTGACGAGGGCGTGATGGTGATGTCCTCGGACACGGCAGAGCGGCAGGATATCCGGCCGTTGCAGATCGGGCTGGTCAACCTGATGCCGAAGAAGGTCCAGACCGAGACGCAGCTTGCCCGCCTGATCGGTGCCACGCCGTTGCAGATCGACCTGACGCTGATCCGCATGTCGGATCATCGGTCACGTAATACCTCGTCCGAACACATGGAAGCGTTCTACCAGCCGTTCTCCGACGCACGTGCGCGCAAGTTCGACGGCATCATCATCACCGGTGCACCGATCGAGCACCTGCCGTTCGAGGATGTAACCTACTGGACCGAGCTTCGCGCCGTCTTCGACTGGACGCAGACCAACGTACACTCGACCTTCGCGATCTGCTGGGGCGGGCAGGCCATGCTGCACCATTTCCATGGCGTCCCGAAGCACGACCTCAAGAAGAAGGCGTTCGGCTGTTTCCGCCACAAGAACCTCGCTCCCTCGTCACCGTTCCTGCGCGGCTTCTCCGATGACTTCTCGGTCCCAGTCAGCCGCTGGACCGAGATCCGGGCGGCTGATCTGCCCCAGGAACGCGGATTACAGGTGCTGATGCAATCGCCCGAGGTTGGGCCGTGCCTAATCGACGACCCAGCCCACCGGGCGCTCTACATGTTCAACCACCTGGAATACGACTCGACCACGCTGAAGGACGAGTATGACCGCGACGTCGCCAATGGATCGCCCATCGAGATCCCGAAGAACTACTATCCGGACGACGACCCCTCCCGGATGCCCGAGAACCGCTGGCGCAGTCACGCACATCTGCTGTTCGGGAACTGGATCAATCAGGTCTACCAGACGACGCCGTTCGACGCGTCCGGGATCGGTCGGATCGACGCCGCAGCGTAGCGCGCGGCGCCCGTCATATCTCTCAAAGCGGGGTCCCGAAGGCTGGGCGCCGCCATGGCGAAATAACGCTCCGATATCCGGTTAATGGAGAATTGCGTGATTTTCTTCACGGCGGAAATCATCGCGAAATCGGGAGGCATGATTGCCTCCCGCCCGGGACTTATCCATCTTAAATACTGTGGCACGGCAAGTCCCGTCCGCCGCCCGAACGGATCCGTCAGACGACCCCGAATGCGAGCATTGCGTCGGCAACTTTCTTGAAGCCAGCGACGTTCGCACCGCGCACATAGTCGACATAGTCACCCTGTTCGCCCTGCTCGACACAGGCACCGTGAATGTCGCCCATGATCCGCTTTAAAGCTTCGCGCAGGTCCTCCTCGCCGCGGTGCAACCGCGCCGAGTTCTGGCTCATCTCCAGCCCCGACATGGCCACACCGCCAGCGTTCGAGGCCTTGCCCGGCGCATAGCAGATCCTGGCATCGCCAAAGGCTGAAATCGCATCGAGATCGCAGGGCATGTTCGCGCCCTCCGAGACTGCTTTGCAGCCGTTTTTCAACAGGTTAGCAGCGTCTCCGCCGTTCAGTTCATTCTGTGTCGCGCATGGCAGCGCCAGGTCGCACGGCACATCCCAGGGCCGCGCATCGGCGTGGAAAGATGCGCCGGTGAAGTGATCGGCATAAGCCGAGATCCGGTTGCCGCGCACCTTCTTGTGGTTCTTGACCCAGTCGATCTTTTCCTGATCGAACCCGTCCGGATCATGGATGAAGCCAGCGGAATCCGACAGCGTGACAGCCTTTCCGCCGCGGTGCAGGATCTTTTCGGCAGCATGGGTCGCCACGTTGCCCGAGCCCGAGATGACTGCCGTCTTGCCGTCAATCGCGTCACCCTTGTGGTGCAGCATGTTCTCCAGAAAGTAGACAGCGCCATAACCCGTCGCCTCGGGCCGCATCAAAGAGCCACCGTATTCCAGGCCCTTGCCGGTCAGAACGCCTTCAAAGCTGTTGGTCAATCGCTTGAATTGGCCGAACATATAGCCGATCTCTTTCCCACCCACGCCAATATCGCCAGCAGGTACATCAATATCGGCACCGATATGACGATATAGTTCCGTCATGAACGACTGGCAGAAGCGCATAATCTCGTGCTGACTACGGCCTTTTGGATTGAAATCGGCGCCACCTTTACCACCACCCATCGGCAAACCGGTAAGCGAATTCTTGAAGGTCTGCTCAAAGCCCAAGAACTTCAAGACCCCTTGCGTGACCGAGGGGTGGAACCGGATACCGCCCTTGTAGGGTCCGATCGAGTTGTTGAACTGCACCCGGTAGCCGCGATTGACCTGCACCTCGCCGTTGTCATCGGCCCAGGACACACGGAACGAGACGATCCGGTCTGGCTCGGCCATCCGGTGCAGAACCTTGATCTTGGCATAGACCGGGTTGTCGTTGATGAAGGGAATGACCGTCTCGGCGACCTCATGGACGGCCTGGTGAAAGACCTCCTCTGCCGGGTTTCGGGCCACGACCCAGTCCATAAATCCCTGAAGATCAAGCTTGTCAGACATGGTTTTGTCCTTGTTATGAAATCGGGCCTTGGCCCCCTCCCTGTCCCTCCCCCATTCAACGGGGAGGATGCCTGCCGCACAGGGCGGCAGGCAGCGCGCCTTAGAGCTTCACGCGCAGTTCGGCACGGATGCCGAACAGATCTTCCTGATTGGAATCGAACCGCAGACCGTACATCGCATCGGCCCGGAAGATCAGCCGGTTGCTGAGCGGCCTTTGATAGCGAACGCCAAAACCGACCTCTGGATCGTTGATGCCTTCCTCGTCGTCCCAGGGCGTCTGGAATGCAATCTCGGCCACCACCTGTTGCTCGAGCCCGAACAAGTACTCGACGCCGATGGCACCGCCGATCGCGTCGTGCCCGGTATCGTCCAGCTTCGGGAAGCCGGTCAGTGCATCGGTCTCGAAGCTCAGACCGACCTGCTTCAGGTTGCCGTTGCCAGCCGCCTTTTGCGGCGTGTCCTTGCCGACAAAGAAGTTGGCATAAGGGATCAGGGTGATCGATGACGTAATGAACGCGTTCTCCGAGATCAGCAGAAAACCGTCTGCCGTATTGACGCCATTGGTCTTTTCCTGACCGACGTTCACAATCAGGCGCGTCGCATTGGCGACTTTGCCATAATAGCGCTTGGAGAAGGCGACCGTCAGGTTGTGGTAGCTCTGATCGCCACCCGAACTGTCATCGGTGTCGTGCAGATAGGCATAGCCAAGCTCCAGATACCCCTCCTGCACATCAAAGAATCCCGCAAAGCCATAGATATCGGCCTCGTGGTCGGCCTGCTCCCCGGCGTTGTTCGTAAAGGCGTCCGAGGTTATCTCGTCCCAGCCGGCAAACAAAGTGATGTCAAAGTTCGTGATGTCAAAGGTCGAGGAATTCTGCGCCACCAGCGGAGTGATCGCCGCGCCCAGGAAAGCGTCGTCGAACCACACGCCGTTCTGGAACAGCAGCGGCACCCGGCCAAACGCGAACGGCATATCCCAAGACGTGTACTCGTCCGTGATCGATGTAACGATCGCGCCCAGATCGCCCTCGAAGAACAGCGTCGTCGGCTCGTTCCGTTCGTTGAAGACGCCGTCGCTTTCGTCGTTCCCGGCAAATTCCAGACCCGAGATATCGTCCAGCGGTTGCCAGAACATGTGAATGCGCTCGGTACCAGTCAGTTCCAGGTTGAAGTTCAGGTTCGTGGCGACGCCGATAATCGCCTTTTCCTGCTGGCCATTGTCGTTGAATGCCACGGCCGTCCGCAGATCGCCGAACACCGAGAACGCCGGGAACAGCTTGTTCTTCGGGCCGAAGATCTGAATACCGTCGCCGATCTCGCCGGGATCGTACAGACCACGGCCGATCTCGATCGGTGGTTTCGCATTGTCGACCGGCTTCTTACCGCCATAGATCTCGATCTGAGCTTCGGGATCGTAGGTGACCGTGTATTCCGGGTCTTTTTTGAACAGTTCCTTGTCGAACGGCACTTCCTTGACGGTCGGGTCACGCTCGGCCGGTTTCCATTCGGCGGTATACGCCGGAGCCGCAGCCATCGCCCCCACGATGGCCAGGCCCGTCAGTGTCCCCCTCATGGTTCGGTCCTCCTCAATGGGCTTATTATTTGACTTCGAACTCAACCGCGGCCGGGTGGATGTCGATCATCCACTCGTTCATCGTCCGGATCATCTCGTCCGTGGCGAAAACGAACTTCATGAAATAGATCGGCTCGGCGCGGCTGCGCAGGCGGCTCTGCAGCCGGTAGGTGCCGGGTTTCGAGAACGCCTCGGCCGGGATGGAATAGTCCGCATCGCGCCAGCCAAGCGGCGGGATCGAGCGGCCTTCCATCCGAATGAAGGCCGGGTGGTTCAACACCGAAGACGGTACACCCGACGGACGGATGTGCGGGATCTGGTCGATGTCGAAGTTGACCGGCAGGTACATCTCGCGGTCAGGACCCTTGACGCCCGTCACCAGGAACTTGGTCTGCAGGTTCACCAACTGGTCGTCATGCTCGATGGTGCCCTCGGCCAGTTCGATCGAGTGCAGATCAACCATGTCGCCGTACTTGTCGACATAGCCGGACTCCCACGCGATCTCGCCATCCGGATCGATCAGGGCCACGTTGAACCAGATCTCGGGCTGTGCCCCGAGCGACCCAGACGGCAGGTTATGGCCTTCATCGATGTTTGTGATCCGATAACGAACATCCAGGCTTTCACCCACACGCGGCGTCTCTCCATCGAAGAACGGCCCATCGATACGGCTGGAGTTCTCCATGACTGCGATGCGATCCTGGCGCTTCAGCTCGAGCAGACGGTAGTTCTGATCGATCACATACCGCGCGGTCTCACGCTCCTGACGATCCGACCACTCTGGCGGGAACTCGGCCTGGACCTCACCGGCTTCGACCTGATCTTCCCAATCCGGATCGCCCCACGGCGTGCGGTGATCGAACTTCAGCCAGGTCGTGATCGGCCAGCGCAGGGCGCGCGGGTTGAACGGGAAGATGCCAGGGTGCGCAATCGGATAGCCCGGCCCGTAGAAGGCATGGTTGTGGTGATCCCGGTTAGGATCGCCCACAGGACGGCCGTTCACAATCGCCACCGGCCACTTGGTGTAGGATTTCGGGTCGCTGTCCGGCAGACCATCATAGGACGGCACACCGGGCACGCGACCCATATGGCACTGCTGGCACGTGATGCCATGCTCGGCCGCGGGCGAGGCGCGGTACTGCTCCCACACGACTTCCAGCTTGATGCCCGGGTGCACGGCGACCTGGTGGCAGGACACACAGAAATCCGAGCGTTTGATCTGCGGGAACTCGATCGCACCGGTGTGGATCGGCGAGCCATCCTCCTCGGGCTTGGACGAGACCTTGTAGCGCTCGCGGTCCTTCAGAACCGTCGCGACACCTGGCGCGTTCGAGGCGTTGTACATCGGCTCGTAGATCGTGCCCGGCTGGACGTGACGCTGGCCATTGACCTTGTTGAACTCTTCCGAAACCCGGTGGCAGGTCACGCAGGTGATGCCCTCACGCGCGATCTGCGACCGCTCCCAAAGTGCCTGCCAGCGCGGCTCGTCCAGTTGGGTCCCGATCTGCTGGTGGCAGCGGACACAGAACGTGTTGATCGTGCCGGAGGCCAGATCGTTGATGCGTTGTTCGAACTTGTGGAACATCGGCGAGATCGAGGCATAGGCGTGGTTCGAAGACGCCCACTCCCAGAAGATCTTCTGGTGACACTCGGCACACTGGACGGCCGACGGGAACGGGCTTTCCTTGAACGCGTCGGAATGCGGATCGCGCGGTGCGACCAGTTCGGACTGCTCGGCGACCGTCAGCGTGCCTTCTTCGGTGTAGGAAGGCTTGTCCCAGGCAGGGCCGACCTGCGCCAGCGCAGGTCCTGCGAGCAACACCAACGCGCCTGCGATCAAGGTTCGGATCGGCTTCGTAAAGATCATCTTTGCTACTCCAGTCCGTCTCAATTCATCGTGCCAGCCGGGCGGCTTCGTTCAGTGCCGCGCGGACCTGGCCAGCATTGTGGCGATCGATCGATTTGAAGGCCGCCATTCCATTGGCGATGGCCTTTTGCGCGGCAATCGCCTGCCCCGGGCCAAGCGCCTCCAGCCTGTCGAGTTCATCGACCAGCGAGCCTGCGGCCAGAACCGCCTGCTCGGCTTCGTAGTAACCTGTGAACACGCCGCGCTGAGACGCAGCCGCAATCTGGTTCAGGGCATAGCGCGTGTCGCGGTCCGAGAACTTGCGGGCTTCGAGCTTGCGCACCAGTTGCGTCAAGCTGCGCTTCAACTGGTTGGCAGCAGAGCGCATGCCCTCCCAGGATCCGCCAGCCGCCGCCCGGACACCGGCAATGTCACCTTGCAACTGGCCCGCCAAGCGCTTGTCGACCATGCTCGCGGCAAGCTGCACGAAGTAGGCATTGGCATCGTTGATGCGTGGCACACCGGTTCGGCTGGTGGCCGACTTTCCGTCCAGCGTCGCGTTGTGGCATGAGTGGCATTCGAAGAACGCAAACTCCGGGAACAGCCCCTCCTGCCCGACGTCGGGGTCCGTCATCAGTTCGACGAACTTCTTCATCTGCATCGCCTGGCCAACGGCCCAGACCTTCACGCCAAAGGGCCATGGTTTGCGCTGCAGGTAATCGTCATCGACCTGAAAGTGCGAATATCCAGCCCGGCGGCCCGGAGTCGCTTCCGAGAACCAGCTGTAGAAGCCCAGTTCGAACGGCAGGCGCGGGTGCCCGGCCACGAACATCCGGTGACTGACGAACTTGTCCGATGTGCCCATGTGACAGCTCAGGCAAAGCTCGGCGCGCTTGGTCGGGTCGGTCGTCGGGTACATCCCTTCGTCGACATTACGCTGGTAGAAGTACAAGCCCGCCTGATGGACGCCGATCCATTCCGAGGCCGGGCCGTGGCACGCCTCGCACGTCACACCTTCGGCCTGGTTGAATGTCTCTTCCCGGTGCTTTGGGCTGATGTTGAACGTGTGGCAATCCAGGCAAAGCTTGGCCGAGGTTGCCGAGCGATAACCAAGGTCCCGCGCGATCGCATTCGCTTTCTTGGTCTGCAAGGTCTGGAACGATTTCGCGTGCGGATCGCGCGCTTTCCATGTCACGTATTCACGCTGTGTCACCGAAGAGTTCGGCCACGGCGTCTCGGCCGAGTGACAGGTCGCCTGTCCGCAGGTCGTCGCCCCCAGTGCCTTCACGTCATGCGCAGAGGCTCCGGGCGTCAGCAGACCCAGCGCCAACCCCGCCCCCATCACGATCTTGCTGATCCGTCCAGTCATGCTCTTCCCCATGCGCTCATCACCCGGAAGACCCCTCACTTCTGTTTCGGCGACTGCTGCCGTTCGGACGCACGGGCATGGAAGATCTCGGCATGCTCCGGCGACATCGGTTCGCGGCTGTCGATGTGGTATTCGTGGCAGGTCACGCACTCGGCGCGGGCGCCATCAGGCTCGTCCGAGCCCTTGTGGCAGCTCTGGCACGAGGCGAGATCCGGCATCAGCACGTCATTCGAGCGTTCGGATTTCGGCGCTTCATGGCACGAGGTGCATTCCATCGCCTTGTGGGGATCGTGGGCGAAGCCACCCTTGACCATCCACTGGCGCTGGATCAGCGCAGGCTGCACACGCCACCGCTCGACACCGGCCTCGTCCGGGAATTTCTGCGCTTCGTGACAGGTGCCGCACAGCCGGACGCCGAAGATCGTGTCCATCTGAACCAGTGCCTCGCGCCTGGCCCACTCGATCGCGATGCCGCGGTCGTTATCGCTCAGCGCCACCGCACGCTGCTCATTGGTGTTCTGCCCGGCAATGCGGCGCTTGCGTTTGCGTTTGACGGGTTCAGGCGCTGTCTCGGAAGTGACACCGCCCTCGAGAGCCGCTGCGATGTAGTAATTCTCGAGGATACGCGCGACCTCGTCTTCATTCGCGTGTGGCAGTGTGCGCTCGATCCCGGCAGCATTGAATGTCATCTGATGGCAGCGCGCGCAATCGCGTTCCATGTCGACGGTCCGCATCAGCTTGCCGCCTGGCAGGATCTCGTGGCAACTCGCGCAATTCAACTGCTCCATGCCGCGCGGCGATTTCACGCCGCCCGCCTGAAGGTGCTTGTTGTGCGGGAACTTCAGGCCGGATTGTTCGATCAACGGCTTGTTCGGCTCAAACGTGACCCGCTGCACCTGGGGCTCGAGCATTCCGTCGGCCTGCTCGACCGTTTGCACCAGCGCCAGTTTGAAAGGCGGGTGGTCGACGTCGAAGTCGGTGATGTTCGGGAATTTCGAGTTTGGCGAGACCGACTGAATGTTGGAGTGGCACTGGAAGCAGGCCGTCTCGGCGACCGCAGTCGGCTCAAGCCCGCCATTGTGCTCCTTGTGGCAGGATGCACAGCGCGAATTCTCCAGCGACAGGACAGGGTGTTGCGCGGTGTCGGCGTGGTTCTGTGTCGTCGCGTGACAGGCCAGACAGGCATTGTTCGTCGTCATCTCGAACGGGCGCTGGTGACAGGCCGCGCAGTCATTCTCGATCATCGAATGTGCTTGCGAGATCGGTCCCGATGTCCACGCAATCTCCATGATCGTCGGTTTCGGCACATCGGTGCGGGCCATCCCCTCGACCACGATCGGTTCGCTCGCCGGAGCCTCTCGCTGCATCACGTCATACATTGGCCAGCCGAGGAAGACGCCGATGATCGTCAGCGAGAACACCCAAGCCAGCATACGCCGCGACGGGAGCACGTTCTCCAACTGCCGCTTGCCGCGCCGCTTGTGGGTCGGGGCTTCCGCCGCTGCGGCCTCTTCCATGACCATCACGGCATCGGCGCCGTCACGGGCCGGTTCGCCACGGAACGTGAAGCGGCCGATCTTGACGCTGTCGGTGCCCAGATCGGCCTCGTCCCGGTCGGCCCCATCAACCTTTATGCCGCCAACGCCCGCCGCCTTCATCATCAGCTTGCCGTCGCGCATCTCGACCGTCGCATGCTGATAGTCGACACCGATATCGGGCAGGCAGATCTCCATCGACACCGCGCGGCCGATGTGGATCTCGCTCCCCTCGAGGATTGTTTCGCGCTTCGAAACCTCGTCCGATCCAGCGCGCTTTCTGATCGTTACCAACAGCAGTTTCATGGCGTCACCAGTAGAAGAAGACGAGAACGACGTGGATGATCAGCGTCACCAGCAGCGCCACGGTGATCGGGACATGGAACCACAGCCAGAGCGACAGCAACGCGCGGTATCGCCCGTCGCGGCGCAGGCAGGCCGCAAGTTCCCGCTTGCGCGACATGTCGGCGACCAGTTCCGAGATCCGCTTGCGCTCGTCTTCGCCCCAGTCACCCTGATCGGCGACTTCGCGCACCTGATCATAGGCCTTGGCGGTCGCGCAGCCCTTGGACGAGCCCGACAGGATCGAGATCAGGCCCCCGCCGATCCGGGTCTTTTCCAGCGACAGCTTGACCGGCGGGCGAAACGCATCTGGCAGGAATTGCAGCGCTCGTTCCAGCTTGCGGTCGATCTCTTCGACGTCTTCATCAAGCTGCTCAAGATCCGTCATATCGTGGCGCTTCTTCTCGATGATCATCTCCGAGACGTTGCGCCCCATCTTGTCCGGCAGCCCAGAATAGACGGTGATCCCCCAGATGCCCGACAGGATGACGATCATCAGCAGCACGTAAGTCAGCGTGTGAACCGACCACTCGAACTCGAACCCGGTATGCAGAGATGCCGTGACGATCAGCGCCAAGCCCAGGAACACATGAGCAGACACGACGTTGCGCCGCCGCCCAGTCGACGAGGCAAAGCGCCGTTTCCGCACGCCTAGCCAGGACAGATAAACGACGATCAAAGCCGACAGCCCGCCCAACCCGTAACCGACGATGGTCGATCCATCCCGGCCCTGCGGCGGGTTGTGGGCGAAATAGGCAACCAGCGCCGCGGTCGAGATGAGGATCCCGATCCACAACCAAAGCCTGCTGGCGAGAAATCCCGTCTGTACATACATCAGGCAGCATCCTGTATTTTCTTGATCAGCCCCTCCGGTCCGATCCGTATGATTGCGCCGGTCGGGCAGGCGCGCACGCAAGCAGGCCCGCCGCGCACGTCCTCACAGAGGTCGCACTTGCGCGCCAATTCCTTGTTTTCCTTGGACTTCTGGGCAGGGCGCCGTTTCCCGGGACTGTCGCCCGCTCCGAACAGCAGCCACGTCAACAGGTTGCCGCGCTTGCGGGGGGACGCGCTCAATTGGATCGCGTCATAGGGACAGTTCCGGGCACAGTTCCCGCAGCCGATACAGGTATCGTTGATCTGCACCGCCCCGCCGGGCGAGCGATAAAGTGCGTTGGGCGGGCAATCGGCCATGCAATGCGGATGCTCGCAGTGACGGCACGAGATCGGAATGTGCACCTGAGCTTGCGCGTCGCGTGCGGAATAGGTCGGGCCCGCAGCGCGGTTCAGACGGGGAATGCCGTCATGCGTTTCGGCGCACGCCGTCTCGCACATGTCGCACCGCACGCACAGCTTGTTGTCGATGGCGATGGCGTTCGTCGCCTCGCCAATCCCATTCTGCATCAAGAAGTCGACGATCTTGCTCTTCGCTTCGTTGCCTGACGCCCGCGCCCCGGTGCTGGCCGCGCGGTCGGCCGAAACCTTCTGCACGATCTGGCGCACCTTGGGTTTGCTGTCGAGCAGGCGCTGGAACACGTCCTTGCGGATCTTCAACGCCTCGACACCGACCGACGCCCGGACCGTCGCGTTGCGTGGCGCGTCGTTCAGCAGCGCGGTCTCGCCAACCAGACTGCCTGCCGGTAGATAGGCGAGCACCACGTCCTTGCCGCCGAACTCCTTCGTCACAGCGGTCGAGCCCGACTGGACGACATAGACCGCATCGGCCTCCTCGCCCTCCTGCATCAGCGCTTCGCCGCGGGAGAAATTGATCACCTCGTAGGTGTCCAGCACTTCCTTCAGATCCTCGGGCGTGAGGCCCGGCGACAGGAACGTCTGCATCTTGCGCAGCACGATTGTGTCCATCAGCGTCTTGCGCGCTGTCGCCGAAGAGGCGATCAGCTTCAAAGCCGCGTTGCGTGGGATCTCGATGACCGAGGTGCCATCCTTGCCGCCCAGTGCATCGGAATTCCGGCGTCGCCCCATCACAAGGCCCATCTCGCCGAAGAACGAGCCTTGCGGCACGGTGAACGACACCGCATCGCTGATCGGGATATCGACATCGCCCCGCACGATGACAAACAGGCTGTCGCCCGCCTCACCCTTGCGAATGATCTTCCCACCGGGTTCATAGGTTTGGATGTCGGCTTCCAGCAGGAATTCGCGCAGTTGCAGGATTGTCAGACCGTTGAACAGCGAAACCGTGTCCCGAACCTCGTTCAGAAGGTCATAGACGGACCGACCTTGCAGCATGCTGCTGAACTTCTCGGTCAGCATCGGGATGTCCGCGCCATCGACAGGCTGTCCGGCAATGCTCTGGATCACCTCGTAACCCTGGTTGAGGCAATGCTTGATCAGCGGATAACCAGCCAGCGCGCCGACATAGTAGATGCCGGGCCGGTCGCTCTCGTAGTTCTCCGAGACCCTCGGGTAGTCGGCACCCTCTTCGAACACACCGCCGATTACTTCGATAAACTTGCGCGGTGCAATCGCCCCCAGACGGGCAATCACCCGGTCCGCGCGGACGATCTGTTCGCCCTCGGGCCCCTTCAGAACGATCGCGCCGTCCTGCATCCGCACCGGATTGGTGTTATACGCGCACTCGATCATCTCGTCCTTGATCGCGCCCAGAATCAACGAGATATTGCCTGGCTTGGCGCGCGCGAACTCGCGCTTGCGGTTGACGATTGTGACCCGGTTTTCGTTCTGCGCCAAAGCAACGGCGTTCTCGATCGCGGCGTCGCCAGCGCCGATCACGACGATATCCTTATCCCAGTACTCTTTCGGATCATCGAGCTGGTAATGCACCAGCCCGTCATCCTCGCCCTCGACGCCCATCTTGCGCAAGTTGCCCTGCAGGCCGATGGCAACCACAACGTTCTCCGCCTGAACGGTCTCGCCCGAGGCCAACTGGACGGTGAAGCTGCCTTGGGTGCCTTCGATCGCCGTCACTTCGGCATTGTACTGAACGTTCACGCCCAGATCGTTCACCCGCGCGGTCCAGCTCTCCAGAATCGCTTCACGCGAATCCGCTTCGAACTTGACCTCTGTGCGCAATGGCAACGCATCGGGCGTCGCCATGATGTACTTGCCCTTCTGATACTTGAAGATCGTGTTCGACAATTGCGGCGCGCGTTCCAGCAATACGTGGCTCATGCCCATCGAGGCCGCACGGGTCGCAGCACTGATCCCCGCAGGTCCAGAACCGACAATCGCTACCTTATATGTCGTCACGGGTCTGTATCACCCTCTCAGTCAAAATCTTGCAGGCACAAAACCCGGAGCACACGGAACCCACGCTCAAGGAAGCGACGCCTGGAATGCGCGCATCGCCGAGGTAAACTGGCTGGCGCTATAGCGGTCGTCGCTTTCGACGGTTGAAAACACTTGGTCGAGCGCCCCGCTGAGGCGGTCGTAGTCGGCATCGGAAATGTGCGCGCCGTTGATCAGGGCCGCGAGTGTCGAATCAATCACCAGAGCCGTCTGCTCTGCCGTTGCATAATCCGAATACCGGCCCGAGGCGCCGTCACGCGCAAGCACCTGAAGGATCTCGCGCATCTCACCGCCCTGGAAGGAACGGGTGGCGAGGCTTTCAACCGCGCGCTGCGCCGTGGACTGCATCTGCTTCGCGGCAGAGACCACTGCGCTGCGACTCTGTGCTGCTGCCGCATGAAGACGCCGGATATCTCCGGCGATCTCATCACCCAGACCCGGTTCGGCGAACCGCATCGCGATGCTCAGCATTTTCATATGTGCATCATCGAACCGGGGTTGCCCACGCTTGTTGACAGACGCCTTGCGCTTCACGCTCATCGGCGCGTGGCAGCTGTGGCAATCGAAGAATGCCATCTCCGGGAAGAAGCCCAGCGTCCCCGTCCTCGGATCTGCCAGCAGCGACATCCGGCGTTCGATCGCCATCGCTTGGCCAATCGCCCAGACGCGCACGCCGTCAACGTTCGATTTCCGCTCGACATAATCGTCGTCGACGGTGTGGTGCGCGTTGATCTCGGTATAGCTGTCCAGCTCGAAGCTCACGCGCGGATGACCCGCCGCCAGCAACCGGTGCCCGGCGAACTGATCCGACGCACCGAAGTGACAGTCCAGACAGATCTCCGCCCGGCGGATCGGGTCGTGCGTCGGGCGCAACCCCTGTGCGCGCAACTCTTCGATCGTGACGTCCAGATCCGAGTGTGTTTCGAACCACAGCCCAGAGGCACCATGGCACGACTCGCAACTCACGCCCTCTTCAGCATTGTAAAGCGAGCCGCGCTGATCGAGCGGCGCATTCGTGGTGTGACAATCCAGGCAAAGATCGGCTTGCGTTGGCGTGCCGACACCCATGTTGCGCGCAATCCGATTTGCCTGATCGCTCAGCAGCACTAGGTAAGACTTAGAATGCGGTCCCTGCGACCAGACCGCATATTCATTGCGATCAACATTCGAGTCCGTCGCTGGGGCAGTCAGTTCATGGCATCCGGCCTGCGTACAGCTCGCCGCGCCATTGTAGGTGTGCGGGTCGTCAATCGACCCCGCAAACGCTGCCCCGCCCAGCGTTGATAACAGAGATGTGACGGCCAATGCCGTCGCTGCAAGCGCCTTCAATGTTCCCCTCCAGCTGCGCCTCCCAGATCTCCACCCCCCGGTCGCAGATCTGGAAGTTCACGTTGCTGAGAGGAACCCTACTACCTTGATCCAAAAGATCAAAGCATGAAAACGCCTTGACTTATGCCGACCAGTCTGGATGGCACGAAGTCTTTCCAAAAACGGCGCTGTTATTCCACCCAACGGAAGAACCAACGTCGCTCGGCGGGGCAGAAGACAGAGAGTCCTCAGAGTTGCGAGATCAAAGCTTTCAGGTCCGCCTGAGGCCGTGCGCCGATGTGGCTAATGATCTCGCCCGCAGCAGCACATCCCATTGCCGCAGAGCGTGCGTCGTCCGCACCTTGCGCCAATCCAGCAAGGAAACCGGCAGCGAAAAGATCGCCAGCCCCGGTCGTGTCCACCACCTCGGTCGCCTGCGCAGGTACACGGGTCCGCTGTTCGTCACGAACGATCACCGCGCCCTCCTCCGACATGGTAACAGCGGCAATCGCGCAATCCTTCGAGACTTGATGCAGTGCGCTCGCCAGATCATCGGTCTGATAAAGCGACATCAGTTCGGCCTTGTTGGCGAAGAGCAGATCCATCTCATCACGGATCAAACGGCGGAAATCGTCCCGATGGCGGTCGACGCAGAACGGATCCGACAGCGTGATCGAAGTCCGCCCGCCATTCTTCTTCGTCGCCCAGATGGCACGGGCATAGGCGGCCTTGGCCTCGGGCGTGTCGAACAAGTAGCCCTCCAGATAAAGCCAGTCGGCGCGGCCCATCAAATCGATGTCGATATCATCGGCAACCAGATCGACCGAAGCGCCCAGGAATGTGCTCATCGAACGCTCACCATCCGGCGTCACCAGCACCAGACAACGCGACGTTTCCGCGTCGCTGTCCGTTGACGTCACCGGACCAGAGTATTCGACGCCCTGCGCCCGCAGGTCATGGCCGAAGATCTGTCCAAGTTGGTCATCACGCACCTTGCCGAGGAACCCGGTCGAGGCCCCGAGCGCGGCCGCACCAGCCGCAGTGTTCGCCGCCGAACCGCCCGAAATCTCGGTGGCAGCGGGCATGGCACTGTAAAGCGACTGAGCACGGTTCTGGTCGATCAGCGTCATGATCCCCTTCTCGACACCATTGGAGCCCAGAAAGTTGTCTTCGATCTGGGCCACGACATCGACAATCGCATTTCCGATCGCGACAACATCCAAACGATTGCTCACAGGGTCTTCTCCTCGAAATGACACAGGTCCCGGATCGGGCAGTTGGGACAGTCGGGCTTGCGCGCTTTGCAGACGTACCGGCCGTGCAGAATCAGCCAGTGATGCGCGTGGCGCTGGAACTCGGTCGGGACGTTATCCTCGATTGCTCTTTCCACGGCGTTGACATCCTTGCCCGGGCAGATGCCCGTCCGGTTCCCAACACGGAAAATATGCGTATCGACGGCCTGAGCCGGATGTCCCCACCACATGTTCAGCACCACGTTGGCGGTTTTTCGGCCAACGCCGGGCAGTGAGGACAAAGCGGCACGGGATGACGGAACCTCGCCATCGTACTCGTCGACCAGGATTCGGCTCAGCTTGATGACGTTTTTGGCCTTGTTGCGATAAAGGCCGATCGTGCGAATGTGCTCGATCACCCCGTCCTCGCCCAAGGCGAGCATTTTTTGGGGCGTATCCGCGACCTTGAACAATCCGGCCGTCGCCTTGTTCACACCTTTGTCTGTCGCCTGCGCGGAAAGTGCGACGGCGACAACCAGTGTGTAGGCGTTGATATGGTCCAACTCGCCTTTCGGCTCCGGCGCAACCTCGGCAAATCGCGAGAAAACCTCGCGCATCGTATGATAGTCGAGCTGCTTTGCCATGGCGCGCGGTTAGCAGGAGACGCGGACGTCGACAAGCGTTCCGGATGCGACCGTTGGCGCCGGTCAGGTTCAGTCGTTGTTCGGGTTCATGAACTTCAGACCGCAGGTCCGTTCCTGCTGCCAAACGACCTCTGCCAGGAAACTCGCACCCGTCTCGGGCACGCGGAGAATGATCTGCTTCGGTGGCTCGTAGTCCTTTGGCAGAACCATTCGAGCACCGTTCGCGGACAGATCGACCAGATTGACCTGCATGACGTTACCGTCGCCATTCTGGATGATCCCAAAATATGAAACGACATTGCGCCCCTCGGACCGGCGCGAGCCACCCCCGAGCGGCAGCTCGCCGTCGGAAATCGAGGGAGCACTGTCCTTTGCCGTACTGCCACCGCTACCGACCGAGCTCATAAAAAGTTTCTCCCACACTTCATCACTGCAAAGTGGCATGTGAAACTTGCTAGAGATTTAAGCGAAATCGTGAACGGAACCTAAAAGGCCACGGGCCTCCTAATTCGAGGTTCGTGGCGCCTCTGGCGTGCGAACAGGCAAGGATCGCGCAAGCCAACCCGGCTCGCCGCCAGCGCCGAACATGCCCTCGGGAACATTCACGATCCGAGTCATCCCGCGCTGCGCCAGGACCTCCGTCACATAACCCGACCTTCCACCGGTGGCGCAAATGACTGCCAGGGGCCTCTCCGGATGCTGGTTGTAGAGGGTCAGCAAGTCTCGTACGAAGCCATCCGACTTCATATTCAGAGCATGGGCAACGTCGGGAACCCCGGTCTCTGCCCATTCCTCAGGTGTGCGGATATCGACCAGCGTGACCTCACCCGACAGCGCCGCGCGCCGTGCATCGTCGGCGGTCATCGTCTCGTCAGCCCGTGCCAATCCGGTCGACAGAAGCAAGATCACTCCGAGAAGAATACCGCGCATGGTCATGCTCCAGGGTCACAACACGTCGAGTGGTGATGCTAGCCCCTTGGCGGAACCAGCCCAAGCCCGTATCTAGGTCGCTCATGTCGCAAGGAGAGCACCAGATGTCCGAGACCCGCACCACCCGTCTGTTGATCATTGGATCCGGTCCGGCCGGATACACAGCGGCGGTTTACGCTTCGCGGGCGCTTCTGGATCCGGTTCTCCTCCAGGGGATCCAACCAGGCGGACAGCTCACGATCACAACCGAGGTCGAGAACTGGCCAAGTGTCATCGAAACCCAAGGCCCCGATCTGATGCAGGCGTTCGAGGCGCACGCAAAAGCCGTCGGGACCGAGATCCTGTTCGATCATGTCAATACGCTCGATCTGTCGGCGCGCCCTTTCACGGCGCACTGCGACTCCGGCACGGTCTGGAAAGCGGATGCCGTGGTCCTCGCGACCGGGGCGCAGGCAAAATGGCTTGGCCTGCCCTCGGAGGAAAAATTCAAAGGCTTCGGCGTCTCGGCGTGCGCCACCTGCGACGGTTTCTTCTATCGCGGAAAGGAGGTGCTGGTGATCGGCGGCGGCAACACGGCGGTAGAAGAAGCGCTCTACCTCGCCAACCTGGCCTCAAAGGTCACGCTGATCCACCGGCGCGATTCCTTGCGGGCCGAAGCGATCCTGCAAAAACGGTTGATGGAACACTCAAAGGTCGAGGTGATCTGGGACCACGTTCTGGACGAGGTCCTCGGGACCGATGGCGACGGCGTCACCGGAGCGCGGCTGGCGCACGCGCGGACTGGCGAGACCCGCGAGATCGGTGCCGCAGGCATTTTCGTGGCAATCGGACATGCGCCTGCATCCGAACTCGTGAAGGATCAGTTGGAGACACACATGGGCGGCTACGTCGTGACGGCCCCGGATTCGACCGCGACGTCGATCCCGGGCGTCTACGCAGCCGGTGACGTGACCGATCATGTCTATCGTCAGGCTGTCACCTCGGCAGGGATGGGCTGCATGGCCGCACTGGAAGCCGAACGCTTCCTGGCTGAACACGGCTCGACGATCGCACAGGCGGCCGAATAACCTGCAAGCCCGCCGGCCGATGCTCGACGTCAAACAACTTTCGTACCAGGACGAGATCGCCCGTGTGGCGCGCGGCCTCAGTGGTCCGTCCTTGCAGATCGGCTCTCGCACACAGGTGATCGATCGCCAGTCCGGTAATCACACCACCTGGCGCGACCGGTTGCCTGCCGAGACGTTCACCGGCGCCGATCTTGAAGCAGGTCAGAACGTCGACGCGATCTTCGACATCACGTGGGAGCTTGACCGCATCCACGCGGCACTCCCTGATGCGAAGGCGTTCGGCACAGTCATCTGCGCGCATGTGCTGGAGCATGTTCGGGATCCGTTTCGCGCCGCGCGCAACATCACCGACCTTCTGCAGCCTGGCGGGTCGGCCTTCATCCAGGTGCCCTGGGTGCAGGCGTTTCACGACTTCCCTGACGACTATTGGCGGATCTCGTTCTCCGGACTTCGGGTTCTGTTCCCTGGCCTAGAGCCTGAAGACGCCTGGTACTCCGGTGGGTCATCCGATGCGTGTTACAAGATCACGCGCGATGGCGAACCTGCAACCGACCTCGAAGCTCTGAAGCTCGAAGCCGAGATTTTCCAGCTTCTGATGCCACAACCGGTCAATCAGGATCTGTTGAAGAAACTGAATTCCGCTGCGTACCTGTCACGCGCCTACATGCCGGTAACCGTGCTGACCTGGGTTGCGCGCAAACCAAAGTAGCCGCGCGCGGTCGCGGGCAGATTATCGAGCCGCCTTGGCAAACCTAGCACCGCCCGGGACGCTCACATAAGCCAGCCCGTAGCACTTTTGTTAACCCTAAGACGACAAGACTAAGCCCGCGCTCGCGCACCGCGACGGCGTCTTTTTACTACGACACGACAGAACACGATGAAACGGACACCGATCGATGCCGACACTGTTCTTCGCGGGCAACCAGGTCGCGTTCTTCAGCAGTATCGAAGACGACGGCGGCGAAGTCGAGATCGACATCTCGCAAGCGCCTTTTCAGTCTACTGATACGGTTGAGATCGAGATCAACGATGCGGACATCGGTGCGAATGGTGAATTCGACAACAGCGAGGTCCGGTTCTCTCGTGTCACGGTGATCAGGGATGGGGTCAGGTACGACCTCGACGTTAATGCCGGATCCAAGGTGAAGGAATCCGGTGGCGGCGGCGCAAAGGAACAGGGCGACACTTTCTTCACCACCAACGATTCGGTTGGCCCGGCAGCGTCCGGCCCCTTCTCCGGCATCAGCGGAGGTCAGTTGGTGTTTTCGATCACCGATACGTTCCAGTCCGGCGAAGACGAAGAAATCGACCGCGTTCGAACAATTGATCACAACGGTGACGGGGACACTTCGGACTCCGGCGAATCCGGCACCGGCACCTTCACCGCAACATCCGTCCTGGTGTGCTACTGCCCAGGCACATTGATCAGAACAGCATCCGGAAACACGCCGGTAGAGAGTTTGAAGCCTGGAGATCTGGTGTTGACGCTGGATCAAGGTCTGCAGCCGATCCGATGGATCGGTCATACACGCCACTGGTATCCACCCGGGCCGCACGACCGTAAGCCGATCGAGTTTAAACCGGACAGCCTTGGACCCGGCGTGCCGCGCCGACGCCTGATCGTTTCGCCGCAACATCGAATGCTTGTGCGTGGCCACGAGGTCGAGCATTTGTTCGGAGTTTCCGAGGTCCTGGCGCTCGCAAAGGCACTGGTCGGCCTCGATCACGTGCGCGCGATGAACGGAAAGCGCGAAGCGACATTCTTCAGCGTTCTGTTGCAAAACCACCAGGTTCTGGTTGCCGAAGGCGCCCTGTCCGAAAGCTTCTATCCGGGACCAACAGCGCTGAGCATGATCCTGCCCGAACATCGCACGGCCATCGAGACCCTCTTTCCCGGTGTCCGCGAAGACCCCGTCTCAGGCTATGGACCGACCGCGCGCAGGGTTCTTACGCGCGCCGAGACAGAACGCCTGGCGCGGCGGATAAAATCAACCAGATCAATCGCACGGGATCCCGATACTCCGTTGGAACCTTCGGTGCCAGTGACGGCCACGGTGATACCGTTTCGCTCGATCGGCTAAATTCGTTAGCTGCGGATCGGAAAGAACTATGCTCGGTTCTGCGCGGACCCGATGCTCACCAGCAGCGGTGACTATAACGATGGCGCCAGTACGGGCCGTATCGGTTGCATCCAAAGAACGAACCAACGCCAATTCCGACCCCGATCCCCGTACGCACGCGTCCGCGGCCCGATCCAATCCCGATCCCTATGCTTGGAAACAGCGAGACGGCTGGTCGTTCCTTGCGGCCAAGGTCGTAACCTTGCAGAAAGTCCGGCTCCAGGGTTGGCGGACAGACCTTGGTGTACTTTCGGCCCTCGTAACCGACGCGGTAGCCGTTCTCGGTCGTGCAGTACTCCACCAAACCGTCCGTCCGGCCACGCTGATAGGCCGCAAGATCAACCGGCTGACCGACATCGGCGCATTCCTCGAACGCATCCGCGCGCGAGGACGTCGTTACACCGAGCTTGCCATCGTTGAGCCCATAACGCTCCCAGTCGGTCGCGGCACAAGCCCGCGCGCGTTCTTCGGGATCAAGCGTCGCACAGGCAGCCACAACTCCGGCCCCCGCAAGCAAGCATAGGATCTTCAGCAAACGTCTCATTCAGCCCCTCTTACCAACAAAACTGTGGCGGAACAGCGGAGCCCCCTCGCCCAGACCCTACCGCATCCAGGGTTTTGCCGCCAGCCTGGTGGGAATCCCCACATCGCTTCCGTGACAATTGTGATCAAACACATCATTATTCCGCCCGAAAGATCGGGGATAGGCATCAGACCGACCGAGGGGACCTGCTGAAATGACCGACGCCACCGCGGCAGGACACGCGCTGCCGGACGCCAACCGCATTCCCGCCGGGCAGGTGCTGGATGCAACCCGCGGCGACTATCACACGGACGGTCCATCGCTTTTCTGGCTTTCAATGCGGCAGGTCTTTCTCGCAGTGATCACGCTCGGCATCTACCGTTTCTGGATGACGACCAATCTGCGCCGCCATTACTGGCGCGCAATTCGCGTGCTCGGTGATCCATTCGAGTATTCCGGCACCGGGCTCGAGAAACTGCTCGGCTTTCTGATCGCCGTGATCATCCTGGCCGTCTATCTCGGCGTCTTCAATCTCGCACTGACCTTCGGCGGATTGCTCAGTTTGGATGATCCCATTGAGCTTCAGGTCCTGACATGGCTATCCTTTGTCGCGTCGTTACCGCTGATCTACTTCGCGACGTATCGTGCACGGCGTTACATCTTGGCACGCACGCGCTGGCGCGGGATTCGCTTCGGGATGGAACAGGCTGCGTGGAAGTACACGTGGCGGGCACTTTTGCTCACGCTACTCTCTATGGTCACGCTGGGTCTGCTGTACCCCTACCAACACTTCAAGCTCGAGAAGTTCAAGACCGACCGGACTTGGTTCGGCGACTTAAGCTTTGAGCAAGGCGGAAGCTGGGTGCAGCTATTCAAGTATTGGGTCTGGTTCTACGTGATCGCCGCCATCATAGCAGCGGCCATTGCTGGCGCTGTCGCGTCACCCGAGAATGCGTCGGCCCGGACACTTGCGATCGTGGCGGGGATCTTCGGTTACATCGCGATCTTCATCGTCGGTATCCGTTATCAGGTCGCGGCCTTTCGCTATCTTTGGGGCAATCGCACTCTGGGGGGCGCTCGGTTTTCGAATGACATCGATACGGGGGAGGTGATCGGCGTCTATATCGGCGGCTCGATCGCCACCAGCATCTGCGCCGCCCTGGTCGGTGCCGTCATACTCTCGGTCCTCGGCGGCCTTGCGTACTTTTTGATCGGACAAGATACGTTGACCGCGCTGTTATCGAATTTGCCTGCGGAGGACGGCGCGGATGGCGACACAACGTCGGTCTATTCGGCAGGTTACTGGGCTGGCATCCTTGGCGCCGTTGTCGGCTATATTACAATCGGTGCCGCAGCCTTCGCGTTTGCGCAGATTTTCATCACGCGTCCGATCCTGCGCCGCAAGGCCGAGGGGATGCAGATCTACAACGTCTCGGCGCTTGCCGAAAGCCGGCAGCGCGGTCACGATGATGCGCGTGACGCAGGCGGCTTCGCCGATGCGCTTGGCGTGGACGTCGGCGCCGGTTTCTGATGACCGCTCTCGCCGACTACACGAAGCTGGAAGCCGAAGCCCGGTACTTCGATGGTCAGTCGGCAAATCCCGTCGATGTCGCCGTCAGCTTCGGTGGCCGCTCGCTCGTGATCGTCGGGATGGATGACCGCGCAATCGCACATTGGCCATTGGCGACCTTGCGTTCGCTCGGCGATCCAGCCGAGGCCACTGTACAATTGGTACCGGATCACGCCAGCGATGAACGTGTCGTGCTTCAGGACCGCGAGATGATCGAGGCAATCTCGAAGGTCTGCCCAAACCTGTACCACCGTCATGTTGACAAGCCGGTCCTGCGCCGTGCGGCGTTCTGGACTGTCGGTGCAATCGCCTCGGTTGTTCTGATCCTCCTGGTTCTAATCCCGACCCTGGCTGACCAACTTGCGGAATACATCCCGCCCGAACGGGAACAGGCCCTGGGTGACGCCGTCGCCGAACAGCTTGGCGACCTGCTGGCGCTACAGACATCCGAGCGCCCCGCTCTCTGCACCGAACCGTCCGGCACCACAGCCTTGACACTGATGACCCGTCGCGTGTCGCCCGAGGATGAACTGCCCTATCCACTGCGCGTCAACGTGATCGACCATGGCCTCGTGAATGCAGTCGCATTGCCGGGGGGCCGCATTCTGCTGTTCCGCGGCCTGATCGAGAACGCCCAAAGCCCGGAAGAAGTCGCGGGCATCCTCGCCCACGAAATCGGCCATGTCGTCAACCGCGACCCGACGCGCGGCGTTCTGCGCGCCGCTGGGACCGCCGGGATCATTGGCCTTCTGCTCGGGGATATCTTCGGCGCCACGGTCCTCGCCGCCGCGTCCGACGCCATCCTGAATGCCAGCCACCAGCGCGAGGCAGAGACCCTGGCGGACGAGATGGCCTACCGACTGCTCGGCGATGCCGAACTGCCGGTGACACCGTTCGCGAACTTCTTCGACCGGCTCCATGAGGAACACGGAGACTCCACCGGCCCGTTCCGCTATCTGGCCAGCCACCCGGATCTCTCGGGCCGTGCCGCGCGCGCGCTGGCAGCCGATCGGATCGGCAACGGCACCTTCGTGCCCGTTCTGGTCGACCGCGACTGGCTCGCCCTGCAGAACATCTGTGATGAGGATACCGATTTCGAGGATATCACGTCCCACCCGCAATGACACGTTCAGGCAGGGACCACGGGACCGCTCAACTCCGAACACCTGTCTGTTTTTCGTGCAAACCGCTAGCCCTTGGCCTTGCGGCCATACAGCTCCAGCCGATGATGCACAATTTCGTAGCCCAGCTCGGCTGCAATCTCGCGTTGCAACGCTTCGATCCGATCCGAGGTAAACTCGATCACCTCACCTGAGTCGAGATCGATCAGGTGGTCGTGGTGATCACTATCCGCATGCTCGAACCGCGACGGCCCGCCTTCAAAGGCATGGCGGTGGATCTCGCCCTTCTCCTCGAGCAGCTTCATGGTCCGATAGACCGTGGTCAGCGACACGCTCGGGTCGATCCGCGAGGCACGCCTGAAAATTCCCATCGCATCCGGATGATCATCCGAGTCCGAGAGCACGCGCAAGATCACCGCTCGCTGGCGCGTGATCCGTACGCCCGCCGCGCGCAGCACCTGCTCGTAATCCGGCCTCTCTGACATGCGAACGATATGGCCCAGATGAAAAGCCTTTGCAACTGGCTCATCCCCAAGGACGCGGGTCAGCTCTTGTTGAAAATGATTTGCAATTGCATTGACGCAGCGCACAACATGCCCTAGCTCTCCTCCGTAACAACACGGAGAGACCCCATGCGCATCCTTCTGGCTGCCGCCCTCTGCCTGATCCCCGCCTTCGCCCAAGCTGAAAAGCTGAAAGTCGCAACCACGTTCACTGTCATCGCCGATATGGCGCAGAACGTCGCCGGAGATGCGGCCGACGTGGTCTCGATCACCAAGCCCGGCGCCGAGATTCACAACTATTCCCCGACACCCCGGGACATCATCCGTGCGGCGGACGCCGATCTGATCCTGTGGAACGGCCTGAACCTCGAGCTTTGGTTCGAGAAGTTCTTCAACCAGCTCGACAACACACCGTCCGCGATCCTGACCGAAGGCATCGAGCCGATGTCGATCGGGTCCGGCCCATATGACGGCAAACCAAACCCGCACGCCTGGATGTCATTTTCCGACGCGTTGATCTATGTCGAGAACATTCGCAAAGCGCTGGTCGAGGCCGACCCGGGCAACGCTGCGATCTACACCGCCAATGCAGACGCCTATAAGGCCGAGATCGAAGCCGCCCGCGCGCCGATCCAGGCGATGATCGACCAGATTCCCCAGGACCGCCGCTGGCTGGTGTCGTCCGAAGGCGCGTTCTCCTATCTTGCGCGCGATCTCGGCCTGAGCGAGCTCTATCTCTGGCCGATCAACGCGGACTCGCAAGGCACGCCCCAGCAGGTGCGCAAGGTAATCGACACCGTCAAAGAGAACAACATTCCCGCCGTGTTCTCGGAAAGCACAGTCTCCGACAAACCAGCCCGTCAGGTCGCACGCGAGACCGGAACAACCTATGGTGGTGTGCTCTATGTCGACTCTCTCTCAGCCGAAGGCGGCCCGGTGCCGACCTATCTCGCGCTGCTCGAAGTCACCGCCCGCACCATCGCCGAAGGCCTCACACGAGGTCTGACACAATGAGCGACGGCATCCGCGCGCATGGCCTGACGGTCACCTACCGCAACGGTCACACAGCCCTCGTGGATGCCTCTTTCCGGATCGGGCGCGGCACGATCTGCGCACTGGTCGGGATCAATGGGTCGGGCAAGTCGACCCTGTTCAAGGCCATTATGGGCTTTGCACCCGTTGTCAGCGGCACGGTCGAGATTCTCGGCCAACCCGCGGGCAAGGCACTCGCCAAGAACGCCGTCGCCTACGTGCCGCAAAACGAAGATGTCGACTGGGATTTCCCCGTCCTTGTCGAAGATGTCGTGATGATGGGCCGCTACGGACACATGAACTTCCTGCGCATCGCCGGGCGCGCCGATCGCGATGCCGTTGACACGGCACTCGCCCGGGTCGGCATGACCGAGTACCGCCACCGGCAAATCGGTGAGCTTTCCGGTGGGCAAAAGAAACGCGTGTTCCTCGCCCGCGCCCTGGCACAAGATGGGCAGGTCATCCTGCTCGACGAGCCGTTCACCGGCGTCGACGTGCAATCTGAAGAACGGATCATCGCGCTGATGCGGGATCTCCGCGACGAAGGCCGGGTCATGCTCGTCTCGACCCACAATCTCGGCTCGGTGCCCGAGTTCTGTGACGAGGTGGTGTTGATCAACCGCACTGTGTTGGCCAGCGGCGCGACCGAGCAGGTTTTCACCCGCAGCAATCTCGAGCGCGCCTTCGGCGGCGTGCTGCGCCAGTTCACCATGGGCGGCGCCGACCTGCACGACGATGCCGACGAACGCACCCTGACCGTGATCACTGACGACGAGCGCCCCTTCGTGGTCTACGACGACGAGACCAAGACAGCGTCGAGATCCGAGAAAACCGATGCCTGACCGTCTCATGTCCCGATCAATACCCGCCATCTCGTGCCGCCGGTCTCCCCGCGCGGGTGGGTGGGTGGGCACAAATGTCGCCACCGCGCACGATCTTTCCTGGGACGCGCGGGGAGACCGGCGATGACGACGCTCCTCGAACCCTTCGCCTATGCCTACATGACCAACGCCATGCTGGTCAGCGCCCTTGTCGGCGCCGTTTGCGCGTTCCTCTCCGCCTTCGTCATGCTCAAAGGCTGGTCGCTGATCGGCGACGCACTCTCGCACTCCGTCGTCCCCGGTGTCGCGGGGGCGTTTCTCCTCGGGCTGCCCTACGCGCTCGGCGCCTTCCTGTCCGGCGGGCTCGCCGCCATGGCCATGCTGTTCATTGGCCAGCGCACCCGCCTGAAGCAGGATGCCGTGATCGGCCTGATCTTCACGGGCTTCTTCGGTATCGGGCTTTTCATCAACTCGCTCTCACCGACCCCGATCGACATCAAGACGATCATCTTCGGCAACATCCTGGCGATCACGCCCGATGACACGGTGCAGATCGTCTTGATCGGCGGCGTCTCGATGACAATCCTGCTGGCAAAGTGGAAGGATCTGATGGTCACCTTCTTCGATGAAAGCCACGCCCGCTCGATCGGTCTCAACCCGCGCCTGCTGAACGTTCTGTTCTTCACGCTGCTCAGCGCCTGCACCGTCGCCGCCCTGATGACGGTCGGCGCCTTCCTCGTGATCGCCATGGTCGTCACACCCGGTGCCACGGCCTACCTGCTGACCGACCGCTTTCCCCGCCTGATCGCACTCTCGGTCGCTATCGGTGCCGGGACAGCGTTTCTTGGCGCGTACGCCTCGTACTTCCTTGATGGCGCGACGGGCGGTGTGATCGTCTGTCTGCAAACCTTGCTGTTCTTCGCCGCCTTCATCCTTGCCCCGACACACGGGCTGCTGGCCGCGCGCCGCCGGGCGGCGGACACACGCGCGGCAGAACCACCTGCCGGTGTCCAGTCCGTTGGATCAATGCTCCCACCACAGAACGAAACAGGCCCTTCTGGTCTGTGCGCTGATCGCGGCGGCGGCGGGGGCGCTCTCCTGCTTGCTGGTCCTCAAGGGCTGGTCGCTTATGGGCGACGCGATTGCCCACGCGGTGCTGCCAGGAATCGTGCTCGCGTACATCCTGAGCATTCCGCTGATCATCGGCGCCTTCGCCGCCGGCATGGTTTGCGCCACCGCGACCGGTTTTGTGGCCGACAACAGCCGCGTCAAACAGGACACGGTGATGGGTGTGATCTTCGCGGGGATGTTCGGTCTCGGCGTTGTCCTCTACACAGCGATCCAGACCGAGGTTCATCTCGATCACATCCTGTTCGGCGACATGCTGGGCATCGCGCGCGAAGACATCATCCAGACCGCGCTGATCTCCGGGCTCTCGTTGGCACTGATCATCGGCCTGCGCCGTGATCTGCTCTTGTTTGCCTTCGATCCGCAGCACGCGCGGACGGTCGGCCTGCCCGTCCGCTGGCTGCACTATGGCCTGCTGGCGGTCATTGCCTTGGTCGTGGTCGGCGCTCTCAAGGCCGTCGGCCTGATCCTCGCCATCGCGCTCCTGATCGGCCCCGGTGCTACGGCGCACCTGTTGACCGATCGGTTCGACCGGATGATGGCGCTCTCCATCGCCATAGCCATCTTCTCGGCCGCCGCAGGCATCACGCTCAGCTTTCACCTCGACAGTGCACCTGCGCCAACCATCGTCGTGGTGATGACGGCGCTCTTCACACTCGCCTTCCTCTTCGCGCCGAAGTTCGGCCTGCTGACGCGCAAGGCAGAGGCGTCTTGAACCGATCTGAGCAGCGCTTGTGAAGCGGTCCGCCCTTCCGTCTCCACGGCTCCGTTAACCCTTTTGAGGTCGAGTCCGCGTTGGAATCAAACGCATACATTTGCGGTATGAAAACCACACGTTTGCATTACCAAAGCCATACCTTTGCACTGCTCGCTGCGGGACATCGCACGCCCGGTTAACACGCTCGCGCGAGCGCATTGAAAACACCCGAACATTTCGCGAACGCGACTTCCCTTCAGGACTCGTGCACGCTATGGTGCCGCAATGCAGGGATCCTTCTCCGAAGACGACGCGTTCGAGGAATTCGACCAACCGCTGTCTCAGCGAGCGATGGCGCCTGCCCCCTATATGCAGGGGCTGAACGATCCTCAGCATCAAGCGGTAGAGGCACTGGACGGCCCCGTGCTGGTGCTCGCAGGAGCGGGTACCGGCAAGACGCGGGTGCTGACAACCCGCCTTGCGCATCTGATCCACACGCGCCGCGCCTGGCCCAGCCAGATCCTGGCGGTCACTTTCACCAACAAGGCCGCGCGCGAGATGAAGCACCGCGTCGGCAACCTGATCGGCGGCGCGGTCGAGGGCATGCCATGGCTTGGCACTTTCCACGCGATCTGCGTCAAGATCCTGCGGCGTCACGCGGAACTGGTTGATCTGAAAAGCAATTTCACGATCCTGGACACCGACGACCAACTCCGCCTCATCAAACAACTTCTCGACGTCGAGGAGATCGACACCAAGCGCTGGCCGCCGCGGATGTTCGCGTCGATGCTGGACCGTTGGAAGAACAAGGCGCTGGGGCCAACGCGCGTGCCGCCCGACGAACAGGGTTTCGCGAACGGGCGCGGTGGCGATCTCTACAAAGCCTATCAGCAACGCCTGCGCACGCTGAATGCCGTCGATTTTGGCGATCTTCTGCTGCACGTGGTCGAGATCTTCAAGAACCCGAGCCATGCGGACATCCTCGCGGACTACCAGTCACGGTTCAAATACATCCTCGTCGACGAGTATCAGGACACCAACGTCGCCCAGTACCTGTTCTTGAAACTGCTTGCGAAGGAACATCGGAACATTTGTTGCGTCGGCGACGACGATCAGTCGATCTATGGCTGGCGCGGTGCCGAGGTCGGCAATATCCTGCGGTTCGAAAAGGACTTCGAAGGCGCGCAGGTCGTTCGGCTGGAGCAGAATTACCGCTCAACTCCGCACATTCTCGCAGCGGCGTCCGGCGTGATCACCGCAAATCAGGACCGTCTGGGCAAGACGCTTTGGACCGAGGAAGCCGATGGCGAAAAGGTCCGGCTGATCGGTCATTGGGATGGCGACGAAGAGGCCCGGTGGATTGCCGAGGAGGTCGAAGCCTTCCAGCTCGGCACTCGCGGACACGACCCGCAAGGGCTCGACAATCAGGCCATACTGGTCCGCGCCAGCTTTCAGATGCGGGCCTTCGAAGACCGCTTCCTGACCATCGGTCTGCCCTATCGGGTGATCGGTGGCCCGCGCTTCTACGAGCGGATGGAGATCCGCGATGCCATGGCCTATTTCCGCGTCGCCATCTCTCCCGATGACGGATTGGCGTTGGAGCGCGTCATAAACACGCCGAAACGGGGTATCGGCGACAAGGCTCTGCAGACACTCAATTTCATTGCGCGCGAACACGGGATCGGGCTGCTCGATGCCTGCCGGATCGCGGTCGAAGAAGGCGCGCTCTCGAAACGCGCGAACAAAGCGCTGGCGGAACTGATCGCGAATTTCGACCGCTGGCGCGGGATGCTTGCGCCGGAAGGTGCGGCCCATGCCGAGATCGCCGAGATGATCCTGGACGAATCCGGCTATACCGAGATGTGGCTGAACGACAAGTCGCCGGAAGCGCCAGGCCGTCTGGAGAACCTTAAGGAACTGGTTCAAGCGCTTGATGACTTCGAGAACCTGCAAGGTTTTCTGGAACATGTCTCGCTGGTTATGGACAACGAGACTGAAGACGGTGCGCAGAAGATCTCGATCATGACGCTGCACGCCGCCAAGGGCCTGGAGTTCCCGGTGGTCTTCCTGCCGGGCTGGGAGGACGGGCTTTTCCCCTCGCAGCGCTCGATGGACGAGAACGGGCAGAAGGGCGTCGAAGAGGAACGCCGCCTGGCTTATGTCGGCCTGACGCGCGCGATGGAGCACCTGACGGTCACCTTCGCTGCCAACCGGCATATGTATGGTCGTTGGCAAAGCGCGATGCCGAGCCGGTTCATTGATGAACTGCCGCCCGAAAACGTCGAGGTGTTGACCCCACCCGGACTCTATGGCGGATCATACGGCGCCGCGACCACGACGCCACAAGGCTCGACACTCGAAGAGCGCGCCGTCGCCGCCTCGACCTACAACTCACCGGGCTGGAAGCGGATGAACGAAAGGCGCGGGCAGAAGGGCGTGCGCTCTCCGTCCGAGGCCAAGAACCTCGTAATCGACGCCGAGGCGATCAGCGCCTTTGAGATCGGCACTCGCGTTTTCCACCAGAAGTTCGGCTATGGCGAGATTATGGACATCGAGGGCGACAAGATCGCGGTAGAGTTCGACAAAGCAGGTGAAAAGCGTGTCGTCGCATCATACTTGACGCAGGCGGAAACCGCGTCGGTCGACGACGTTCCGTTTTAGAAGGACGCCACGTCTAGAAGGCCGTCGCGTCGCTTCCCTTTATGCCGACTTTACGGCGTCGAAATACGTGATGCTGAGAGACTCGGCTTTAGGAGCTTCAAGCCTCAAAAGATTGCCGCTCGTTTCAATGTCATCACGTGAGCTTCACGGGCCCGGCGACCCAACTGTTGATCTCGGCCAAAGTCTTGAAGACGAGAGTCTCCTTGCTGCCAGTATACCTGCAGACAGATAAGTATCCGCCGCTCGCTGATACTCTCAGATCCACGCCGTCACCATTAGTATTGTCGTAGTAAATCCCGTGCTTTTTGCCAAGCATCGCACGTATGTTGCCGACGTGACTCTTCCAAGTCCCCTGATCGCCAAGGAAGATAACCTTCGTAATCGACGATGGCGCAACCATCGGCAGCAAGGCCGTTGCTCCGAGCATCCCCTGCATCTCCGGGTCCAATTCATCGTCGGCCCCGACACCCATCATCGAGACATGAGCGCCCAGCGCGCGTCCGTCCGCGAGCAGACACCCAATCGCAAGGCAACTGTTAACGTGCGGGAAAACCAAGTCATCTGCCGCTGCAACGTCAACGACGGATTTGTTCGTAGCTGTTTCGAGTGCTCGTTCGACACACTTTACGTCGGCCATACCTGGCACCTCCTAATATCTTGATCAAAAATATATTTTGCGAACCTTTCGGGACGCTCGAAAGTACCTACGAAGATACGCTCTTCGCGGGAATCGTCAATACGGACCTTGGCTGGTCAGGCTCCGACAGGTGCTGTCCCTTGCGGCATCTGCGCATGCGCCGGCTGGTCCTCGGCCTGCTGCGCGACGATCCGGAATGCCTTGGAATTCGGCAGATCGCGCCAGAACGCCAGCCTCGCGTATTTCTCGAACAGATCCGGTGGCAGCACAGTCTCGCGCGGGCGCGGTGCAACGGTCTTGTGAACCCGATGCAATCCATCCAATCCAAGCTGTGCGTCGAACTGCGGGGCGTCGTAATCCACCGAAGAAAAGTCATGCTCGAACCACGGCTCTTCCAGGAACTCATAGATCAGCTTGAAGACTTCTTCCGGCCGGTGCGCGATCAGATCGTATTCGACGATCACGACCCGTTCGGCAAATTCCGAGTAACATGCCTCGCGCAGCGCATGCCACGGAAAGCCGACCAAACGGTTCGCACCCGCCAGTGCCTCGACCCGCGTGTAGACCGTCGAACGCTCGCCGGGATTGTTGAAGAGCCGTGTATGTTCGAACGCATTCTGGCGGAACTGCCGTTCCATCGAGTCCATGATCCAGGCGACGTCGCGCACCAAGCAGATGACTTTCGCCTCCGGAAACACTTGCGTCAGTGCGGGCAGTTGCGCCGTCCACGCACGGTTGGTGTCGAAGATCACTTCGTTCTCGTAGTCGGCATAATAGCTGTCAAACAATCCGCGCAAGAACCGCGCCCGTTGCTCTTGGCTCACCATGGTCGAGAGTTCCGAACCTGCAGAGACCTGGCTGATAATGCCTTCGAACAACCCCGCAATCGGGCTTGACATACCTGCGTGGAACCTCGGGTTCTGGCGAAGGATTCCGGCCGTTAGCGTCGACCCTGATCGCGGCAAACCGGAAATGAAATGAAACTTGGGAGAGGATGACACGTCGAACTGCCCTGCAAATGCTCAACACCAGATTGAAAAGTATGGGCTCGTGACTCACTCTGTTGCAAGTCCCGTGAGCGCCCCCTTGAACGATCAGGCTCGACGGGCCACGATATTCCCGACCCATAGCGAACAAGGACATTACACGATGGACGTTCAGGCGCGCCTTCAAGAAGCGATAGATCTGCATAAGAACGGCGACCTAGATGCCGCCTATCCGATCTACAAGGATATCTTGAACGAAGAGCCGAACCAGGCTGACGCGTTGCATTTCGCCGGCTTGCTGGCGCACCAGAAGGGCGATGACGAACAAGGCATTGATCTGATCCAGCGCTCGCTGAGAATCTTCCCGGGCAATGCGGGCGCGCACAACAATCTGGGAAACATCTACAAGCGCGCAGGTAAGTCCGACGAGGCGATCGAAAGCTACTCCGCTGCCCTTGGCATCAGCCCCAATCATGCCGATACATGGAACAACTTCGGTGTCTTGTTGCGGACATCGCAGCGCTTCGAGGAGGCTGAAAAAGCGCTGAAGAACGCCACCACCATCGACAAGAAGCACGCTGAAGCCTGGCACAATCTCGGTCTGCTCTATCTGCTGACGGGGCACCTGAAGGCCGCAGGCGATGCATTCGAAGCGTGCCTTGATCTTGGCACCAAGCGGTGGGGGGATCCGGTCTGGCACGCACGGGTTCTGTGCGCGATCGGACGCCGCGACCGGGCGCTGGAACAAATGGAACTGCATCTGCAGAGGCACCCGGACGACCCCGTCGCAAAGCACCAGATCGCTGCGCTTCGGGGTGAAGAGGTCGATCGCGCGTCGGACGGATACGTCAAGAAACACTTCGACAGTTTTGCCGAAAGCTTTGACGAAGTGCTCGCCAATCTGGACTACCGGGCTCCTGAGATCGTTGCTGAAGTCGTCGATCGATTGATGGAAGGCCGCGAGCCAATCGGCGATGTGTTGGATCTGGGATGCGGCACCGGGCTTTGCGGCCCGCTGATCCGCCAGCACTGCAAGGTGCTGACCGGAATGGATCTGTCCGAGGGGATGCTGCGCAAAGCGGCGGAACTAAAGAACGCCGATGGCGGCCGCATCTACGATCACCTCGTTGAAGCAGAATTGGTCACCTTCCTGCGCGAGGCTCCGCGCGACTGCTTCGGCATGGCGACATGCGTCGACACGCTCTGCTATTTCGGCCCACTCGAGGACATGATGCAGGCGCTGACGCCCACCCTGCGTCCGGGTGGGATCATGGTCGCCACCGTAGAGAAATGCGAGGATCTCGACGGGCCCGGCTACCTCATCGACCAGTCCGGGCGCTACAGCCATACCGAACCCTATCTGCGCCAGGCAGCGGCGGGCGCCGGTCTCGATTTTGTCTCGGCCGAGCCGCAGATCCTGCGGAAGGAACTGGGTGCGGACGTCCATGGCTATGTCTTCGTGGTGCAGCGCCCTGCAGGTTGATAGGCGGTTCTTTTTTCAACTTGCCGCGCGGTTGCCCCGTCTTCGCCCTTGCGGCGCCGAAATCGATTGGCCATGGTGTTCGCCTCAAAACCGGGCCGGGTGGGGGCGGCGGTTCGGAAAACCAACAGGGCACCGATCACCAGATGGGGGAGATATCATGGCGGGAGAGAAGGACACCTTCGAGGTCTATAAGGATAAGCGTGGCGAATTCCGTTGGCGGCGTAAAGCACCAAACGGCAAGATCGTCGGAGCCTCGTCAGAAGGTTACAACAAGAAGAAAGATGCCGAGGCGAACATGAACCGCGGCCACAACGAGAAAGACAAATGGGAGTTCTACAAGGACAAGCGTGGTGAATACCGCTGGCGCCGCAAGGCCGTGAACGGGAACATCATCGGCGCTGCGTCCGAGGGATACACGAAGAAGAAAGATGCCGAAGAGAATGCGGCACGTCAGGGCTACAAGGCCTGACCTTCTTTAAGGATGGGCATAATGCCCATCCTACTCGCAGCCTACCCAGCCATCACAGGGACGATTGACCTCTCCGCATCTGCGGCAGAGCGTACAGTAATTGTTCTGTGCCGGAGGGGAACGCATGTCTGACTACACGGTCGCCGATCTCGTTGCCGAGTTTCTGGACAGGATCGGCGTGGATACCGCCTTCGGCATTATTTCGGTTCATAACATCCCGATGATGGATGCGATCCGGGCGCGCAACCGGATCCGGATGATCCCGTCGCGCGGCGAGGCCGGCGGTGCGCACATGGCGGACGGCTACGCGCGTGTCACCGGTAGAATGGGCGTGCTGATCACGTCCACCGGACCCGGGGCTGCCAATGCCGTTGGCGGCCTCGTCGAAGCACGCTTTGCATCGACGCCAGTGTTGCACATCACAGGACAAAGCAGAACGCCTCACCTGGGGCGCGGGATGGGTACGACCCATGATGTCGACGACCAACTCGGGATGCTGGCGGCGTCGGGCAAGGCTGCCTTCCGCGTGCCGTCAGCCGCAGAGGCGCTCGGCACACTCACACGTGCGGCGACTGCTGCGCAAACCACGCCCTCTGGACCTGTCAGCGTCGAGATCCCGATTGACCTTCAACGCACATCGATTCAGCGGCCCGAAGCGTTGGATCACCTGATGCTGCCATTGCCAGATCTTCCGAAGCCGCCCGCAAGCGTCCTCGATGCGCTCGCCGATCGCGTTCGTGCGTCGCGCCGCCCGATGCTGTGGGTCGGGAACGGCGCGGGTGGCGCGAGTGCTCAGATCTCCCGGCTGCTCGACCTAGGCTTCGGCATGGTGTGTTCCTGGAACGGCCGGGGCGTGGTCTCGGAGGATCACCCGATGAACCTCGGTGGCCTGAACGGCGGCGGTGTGCCGATGATCGAGGAATTCTATGCGGGCTGCGATCTGATACTGGTATGCGGCTCGCGTCTGCGCGGGCACGAGACAATCGACTTCTCGCTCAAACTCCCGAAACCGTTGATCCAGATTGACGTCGATCCGGCAGCAGACGGGCGGACCTATCCAAATGATCAATTCATCCTTGGCGACGTAGCGCAGGTTCTGGCTGGACTCGCTGACCGGCTGGGGGATTGGAAATCGGAACCTGCATTCGCGGATGACTTCGCCGCAATGAAATCGGGTGCGCGCAAAGCCTTCGCGGCCACGCTAGGTCCCTACCAAACGTTCTCCGAACAACTCCGCGCCGCGCTGCCGCAGGACACGGTCTTCGCGCGCGACGTTACGATCAACCACTCGACCTGGGGCAACCGGCTGTTCCCGCTGCATGATGCTCGCAGCAACATCTACCCCGTCGGTGCCGGGATCGGACAGGGCCTGAGCCTGGCAATCGGGGCGGCGATCGGGGCCGAGCAGACATCTTCAGGCCGCAGAACGCTCTGCATGACCGGCGATGGCGGCTTCATGCTGAACCTTGGCGAGCTTTGGACCGCCGTGCAAGAGCATCCCAACCTCGTCATCATGGTCATGAACGATGCGGGGTACGGTGTGATCCGCCACATCCAGGATGCAACGGGGGCGGGTCGCGCATTCGAGACGCTGACCCTGCCGAACCTCGCCGATCTCGCCACAACGGCGGGACTGCCATTCTACCGGATTGCAGATGTCGAAACCTTCGGACCAACCGTGGCGGAAGCCATCTCTCGCAACGGCCCGGTCTTGGTCGAGGTTGATATGACCGCGATTGGACCACATCCGCCCTATTTCCCATACGGACCCAAAGCGGTTCCCGTGGACTGACCGCATGATCGAAGCATTTCTGCCATCCGAGGTTGGCCCGCTCACGGCCCTCGCATTGCTTGGGGTCAGCTTCCTCGGGTCGTTCATTACGGCTGCCTTTGGCATCGGCGGCGGCGTCGTGGTGCTCGCTGTCTTCGCGAGCCTCCTCGCACCCGCCGCGTTGATCCCGGTGCACGGGGTCGTCCAAGTCGGGTCCAATGCCGGGCGAGCACTGATCATGCGTGATCACATCGACTGGCCGATCTGGACCGTGTTCGTGATTGGAACCGCGGTCGGCGTGGCGATCGGCGGGTTGGTCGTGGTCGACCTTCCGCCCCATCTCATCCAGATCGCAGTCGGATGCTTTATCCTCTGGACGCTCGTCGCGAAGCCTCCAGCCTTTATCCGGAAATCAGCATGGCTGGCCGGTGGTGTATCCTCGTTCCTCACAATGTTCTTCGGTGCGACGGGTCCGTTCGTGTCTGCCTATCTCAAGACCCGGCAATACGACCGAATGGGACAGGTCGCGATGCAGGGCGCTTGCATGACCGTGCAGCATGGGTTGAAAGTTATCGCCTTTGGTCTTCTCGGCTTCGCCTTCGGACCTTATATCGTGCTCATCGTCGTCATGATCGCGTTCGGCTTCGTCGGAACGAGCGTGGGCCGCAAGGTCCTAATGAAGATCGACGAGAAACGCTTCAAATTCGCACTCAACACGATGCTGGTCCTGCTTTCCCTCAGGCTGATCTGGGCCGGCGCCTCTACCTACCTGTAGGTCGTCGCCTTCGACGCACCTACCTATCGACAGGGAGAACTCCCATGACAGACCTTTCTGGAAAATCTGCCGTTGTCACAGGCGCCAGCCGTGGCATCGGCGCCGAGACCGCCAAAGTGCTGGCCAAGGCCGGTGCCTCGGTCGTCCTCGCTGCCCGTACGGCGCCGCAGATCGAGGCCCTTGCCACAGAGATCACGAACGCAGGCGGCACAGCGCGCGCCGTCGCGTGCGACGTCTCGGACTACGCCGAGTTTGGAAAAGCGATTGCAGCAGCACAGGAAATGACCAACTCGCTGGACGTGCTGGTCAACAACGCTGGCGTGATCGACCCGATCGGGCATCTCGCGGACACAGATCCAGAGGAATGGACGCGCGCGGCAACCATCAACTACTTCTCGGTCTACAATGGGTTGCGCCACGCACTCCCGATCATGAAAGCGCAAGGATCCGGCACCATCGTCAACGTCTCCTCCGGTGCAGCGCACGGCCCGATGGAGGGCTGGTCGCATTACTGCTCGGCAAAGGCGGCGGACGCGATGCTGACCCGCTGCGCCGACAAGGAATCCCGGGAGCACGGTGTACGCGTGATGGGCCTCAGCCCCGGCACGGTCGCCACCTACATGCAGGAGGCAATCAGTTCCTCCGGCATCAACCCGGTCTCGAAGCTCGACTGGTCGGCACATATCCCGGCAGACTGGCCCGCCCGTGCGATCCTGTGGATGTGCGGTCCGGATGCCGACGCGTTTGTCGGCGAGGAAGTCAAGCTGCGCGAAGACGACATCCGTCGCCGCGTGGGACTGATCGCAGCGTAGGTCCGCGTCTAGCTGCGCCGGAAACCCTCGTAGCCATTTGCCACGACCTGCTCGCACTTTTCGACATAGCGCGGGAAGCCGCCAATATAGGGCATGAAGACCTTCGGTTTCCCGGCAATGTTCTCACCGGTGTACCAGCTGGAGCATGACGAGCGCAGGTGCTCGCCCGCGACGTCGAGGTTGTGCGCGACCCAGTCATCCTCGGCCTCCGCCTCGACCTCCAGCGCATCGATGCCCTGATCGCGCATCCAGACAAGACACTCCGCGATCCACTCGCAATGCTGTTCGATCGAGGGCAGCATGTTGGTGAAGACCGAGGGTGACCCCGGCCCCGTCACCGTGAACAGGTTCGGAAACCCCGAGATCGCAAGGCCCAGGTAACACTTCGGCCCGTCGGTCCAGTGTTCTGACAGTTTGCGTCCCTGGGATCCCTGGATGTCCATGCGCAGCAACGCGCCGGTCATTGCGTCGAACCCGATTGCAAAGACGATCGTATCCACGTCAAACGCCTGATCACCCGAATGCACGGCATGCTCGCTGATCGACACCGGGTTCTTCGAGACATCGACCAAGCTCACATGCGGCAGGTTGTACGTCTTGTAGTAGTCCGTATCCACGCACAGCCGCTTGCAGCCAATCGTGTTCGACGGGCACAGTGTTTCGGCGGTCTCGGGATCATCCACGATCTCGCGGATCTTCGAGCGAACGAATTCGGCCGCACTTGCGTTCGCGTCAGCATCGAACATCAGGTCGACGAAGGCTGCCATGAAGCCCAGACCGCCCTGGTCCCAGCGGCGTTGAAACTCGGCCCACTGTTCCTCGCGCCCGACCTTTTTGGCGATTGCGTCGAAATCGATGTCGAAGTCCGCCGCTGACGGCATGCGTTTTTGCAAGGCGCGTAGATCGTCGTAATGAGCCTTGATGTCGGCCATGAATTCCGGATCCATCGGCGCATTGTGCGCGGGTACCGAGTAGTTCGGCGTGCGCTGGAACACGGTCAGCTGATCGCACTGTTGGGCGATGATCGGGATCGATTGAATCGCCGAAGACCCGGTGCCGACGACAGCGACCTTTTCGCCGTCAAAGCGAACCTCCTCATGCGGCCACAACGATGTCCGCAGAATGCGGCCCTTGAACGTCTCCTCACCCGGAAACTTCGTCTTGTTGGGCGCGGAAAGACAACCCGTTGCCATGATGCAACGCGGGGCCGTAACGGTGTCACCAGCCTCGGTCGTCAGCGTCCATTCCTTCGCGCCGTCATCGAAATGCGCCGACACCACACGAGTGTCAAAACAGATGTCGCGGCGCAGGTCGTGGCGGTCGGCGATGTGGTTGGCGTATCGCAACAGCTCGCCCTGCGGCGCATAACGTTCGGACCAGTTCCATTCCTGCTGCAGGTCCTTGTCGAACTGCATCGAGTACTGCATCGACTCGATATCGACCCGCGCCCCCGGATAGCGGTTCCAGTACCAGGTGCCGCCAACACCCGAGGCCGCATCGAGGGCCACTGCGTCGAACCCGTTCTCCCGCATTAGTTTCAGCAGGTACATGCCCGCGAACCCGGCGCCAACGATAACCACGTCAACGCGCGCCGGAACCGTTGCCCGGCCCTGCCGTTCCGTCTCAACCTGTCCGTCCGGCATCCGATCCTCCTACGCTGCTGCGGCATGCATGTGCCATGAAACGCGCCGCTACGCCAATATCTGGCCCGGTCGACGCGCGCGTCTATCCCAATGCTGATGGCGATGGCGGTACGTTTCGATATTGTCGGCTCAACAGAAATTCAGACAGGGTTTGCTGCCATGAAACTCTACTTTGCACAAAACTCGCGCGCCGTCAGGACGGCGTGGCTGTTGGAAGAGCTCGGCCTCGATTACGAGCTTGAGCGCTTCAAGCTCGGCGACAAGGCGATGCGCGACCCGGAATACCTCGCCAAGAACCCCAACGGGCGTGTCCCGGTGCTGGAAGACGGTGATGTCCGCATCACCGAGTCGACTGCGATCGCGCAGTATCTGGTTGGCCGCTATGGCAACGGGCGTTTCGCCCCGCCAGTCGAGAGTCCGGAATTTCCCGTCTATCTCCAATGGCTTCACTATGCCGAGGGGATGATCATGATGCCGATGGGTCAGATTGTGGTCGAGACGATCCTGCTGCCGCCGGAACGCCGGTCCGAGGAACATGCCAAGCGCGCCACCAAGCTGCTCGGCCGGATGCTGGTCGCGGTCGACGCCCATATGGATGGACGCGCGTACTTGGCCGGAGACTTCACCGCCGCCGACACGATCACCGGACACGCGGTCCTGATGTGTCGCCGTTTGGGTGCGAACATGGATGGCATGGACAATCTCACCACCTACATGGCGCGGTTGGAGGCGCGCCCAGCACTTCAGAAGGCCTTCGCGCTGTGACCGAGCGACGTCTGGACACGGGCACCGAGCAGCTTCTCGGTTCGGTCCGGGCTCATGTCGCGACTTTGACCTTCAACCGCCCCGAGAAACGCAATGCACTGGGGGACATCGTGACCCCAGCTTTGCGCCGGATGTTGCTCGAGGTCGATCAAGATCCGGACGTCCGCGTTGTTGTCATCACGGGCACGGGACAGGCGTTCTGCTCCGGTGGAGACGTGTCCGGCATGGGCGGTGGGTCGAGCGCCGCAAGCGCACCCCATCAGGACAAGGTGCGCGCCTTGCAGCAGAAGCAATACGACCTGACGCTGCGACTGCACGAGCTGTCGAAGCCCACGATTGCGGCCTTGCCCGGCGCTGCCGCAGGTGCTGGCATGTCAATCGCACTCGCCTGCGATTTGCGCATTGCGGCAGAGAATGCGTTTCTGGTGCCGGGGTTCACACGGATCGGCCTCAGCGGAGACTACGGTGCGAGTTGGTTTCTCAACCGTCTCGTCGGTCCTGCAGTTGCCAAGGAACTGTTCCTTACCGGCCGCAGGTTGCAATCGGACGAGGCGCGCGCTCTCGGACTGTTCAACGAGGTCGTGGCCTTCGACGATCTGGCGGACCGCACACGCGCGCTGGCCGCACAGATCGCCAACGGCCCACCCATCGCAATCGGATACATGAAGCAGAACATCGACCGCGCCTCGACCGCGGATCTGCGGACCTGCCTGGACTGGGAAGCCGAACGCACCATCACATGCGGCAGAACCGAGGATCACAAAGAGGCCGTCTCGGCGTTCCTGGAAAAGCGCAGGCCGATCTTTCACGGCCGCTAACCAAGATATTGCAGCGCAGCATCTCACCGCTTGCCGTTTCCCGGGCTGACCGTTATTCCGCAGCATGGAATTCGGCAGGGGAGCGACCAGCATGCGTGACTTCAAGAAAATCCTGATCGCCAACCGGGGTGAGATCGCCATCCGGGTCAGCCGCGCTGCCAACGAACTCGGCAAGGCGACTGTTGCGGTCTATGCCGAAGAGGACAAGCTGGGCCTGCACCGCTTCAAGACGGACGAGGCCTATCTCATCGGACGGGGCAAAGGGCCCGTTGAGGCCTATCTATCGATAGATGAGATCGTCCGGGTCGCCGTGAAATCAGGCGCCGATGCGATCCATCCGGGATATGGGTTGCTCTCCGAGAACCCTGACTTCGTCGACGCCTGCACCAAGAACGGAATCGCCTTCATCGGCCCAAAAGCCGAGACGATGCGGATGCTGGGTGACAAGGCCTCAGCCCGCAAGGCGGCTGTTGCGGCAGGTGTGCCGGTTGTTCCCGCGACCGACGTTCTACCCGATCCGAACGAGCCCGGCGCGATGGACCGGATCCACGCGATGGCCGAGGAAATCGGCTACCCGCTGATGCTCAAGGCCTCATGGGGCGGTGGCGGGCGCGGGATGCGTCCGATCCATGGCCCGGATGAGTTGGAGGACAAGGTCAAGGAGGGTCGGCGCGAGGCTGAAGCGGCTTTCGGTAACGGTGAGGGCTATCTCGAGAAACTCATTGCCAAGGCGCGCCATGTCGAAGTGCAGGTGCTTGGCGATCACCACGGTGAATTGGTGCATCTCTTTGAGCGTGACTGCTCGGTGCAGCGGCGCAATCAGAAGGTCGTCGAACGCGCGCCTGCCCCCTACCTATCACTAGATCAGCGCGACGAGATCAACGAGCTTGGCCTAAAGATCGCGCGATATGCAAACTACCAGTGTGCGGGGACAATCGAGTTCCTGATGGATATGGACAGCGGCGCCTTCTACTTCATCGAGGTCAATCCCCGCGTTCAGGTCGAACACACGGTGACCGAGGAAGTCACAGGCATCGACATCGTCCGCGCGCAGATCCGCATCACCGAAGGCGCGCCGATCTCGGATGCCATCGGCCTCAGCGGGCAAGAAGCGATCTGGCTGAACGGCCACGCCATTCAATGCCGCATCACGACCGAGGATCCCCTGAACAACTTCATCCCTGACTATGGCCGCATCACGGCCTATCGTGGTGCGACCGGGTTCGGCATCCGCCTGGACGGCGGCACGGCGTATTCGGGCGCCGTCATCACGCGTTATTACGACTCGCTGTTGGAGAAGGTCACAGCCTGGGCGCCAACGCCCGAGGAAGCCATCGCGCGGATTGACCGCGCGCTCCGCGAATTCCGCATCCGCGGCGTCGCCACCAACATAGCCTTCGTCGAAAACCTGCTGAAGCACCCGAGTTTCCTCGATAACAGTTACCACACCAAGTTCATCGACGAGACGCCAGAGCTCTTCGACTTCAAGCGCCGCCGTGACCGGGCGACCAAGCTGCTGACCTTCATCGGCGACATAACCGTCAACGGGAACCCCGAGGTGACAGGGCGTGCGCGTCCACCCGTAGATGCTGAACCGCCAGAGCCGCCAAAGCCGCTCAGCCACAATCCGTCGCCGGGGTTGAAACAGATGCTGGACGCCGAGGGGCCGAAAGCGGTCGCCGACTGGATGCTTGCGCAGGACCGTCTTCTGGTCACCGACACGACCATGCGCGACGCGCATCAGTCGCTTCTGGCGACCCGAATGCGCGGGATCGACATGGTCACGGTGGCGCCGAGCTATGCATCCTATCTGCCCAACCTGTTCTCGATGGAATGCTGGGGCGGTGCGACTTTCGACGTGGCATACCGCTTCCTGCAGGAATGTCCGTGGCAGCGCCTGCGCAACCTGCGCGCGGCCATGCCGAACCTGCTGACACAGATGCTGGTGCGCGCCTCGAACGGAGTTGGCTACACCAATCTGCCCGACAATGTGGTCCAGAAGTTCATCCACCGCGCTGCCGACACTGGGATGGACGTGTTCCGGGTGTTCGACCCGCTCAACTGGGTCGAATCAATGCGTGTTGCCTGCGATGCGGTGCTGGAGACCGACCGAATCCTGGAAGCCGCTGTTTGCTACACCGGTGACATCAACGATCCCGACCGGGCGAAGTATTCGCTTCAGTACTACGTCAAGATCGCCAAAGAGCTTGAAGCTGCGGGCGCGCATGTCCTCTGCATCAAGGATATGGGCGGGCTGGTGAAACCCGCCGCGGCGAAGAAACTTGTCGAGACGCTGAAGGGCGAGATCGCGATCCCGATCCACTTCCACACGCACGATACGTCGGGCCTGTCCGGAGCTTCAATGCTGGCAGCGGCAGAGGCAGGCGTCGATGCGGTTGACTGCGCGATGGATGCGCTGTCGGGGCTCACATCGCAGGCTCCGATGGGCTCGATCGTCGAGGCGCTGAAGGGCCAGCCGCGCGATACCGGGCTAAACATCCACGCGGTGCGCGAACTTTCGAACTACTGGGAGGGTGTGCGCCGGATGTATGCGGGCTTCGAAGCCGACATGCGCCACCCGTCCTCGGAGGTCTATCTGCACGAGATGCCCGGCGGTCAGGTCACCAATCTTCGGGCGCAGGCGCGGTCCATGGGGCTCGAGATGCGCTGGCCGGAGATCGCGAAAACCTATGCCGACGTCAACCAGGCCTTCGGAGACGTGATCAAGGTGACTCCGATTGCCAAGACAGTCGGCGACTTGGCGCTGTCGCTGGTCGCGGCGGGGCTGACGGTCGAGGATCTGCTCGACCCGGACACCGAGGTGTCGGTGCCCGATTCCGTCGTGACCTTCTTCAAAGGCGAGGTCGGCCAGCCATACGGTGGCTTCCCCGAGGTTCTGCAATCGAAGGTCCTGAAAGGCGAGGCGCCCTTGACCGTCCGGCCCGGATCAGTCCTCGAGCCGGTCGATCTCGAAGCGACACGCGCTGAAGCAGAGGCCGAGATGCCGGGCATCAAGGTCGATGACGAGGATCTGTGTTCCTACTTGATGTACCGCACGGTCTATCTGGATTACATGGGCCGGCGCCGCGACTATGGCCCGGTGCGGCAACTGCCGACGCCGACATTCTTTTACGGGATGGAACCGGGCGAAGAGGTCAGCTTCGATCTCGAGCCGGGCAAGACCATGGTCGTTCGCCTCCAGGCAGTCTCGGACGTCAACGAACAAGGCGAAGTAAAACTGTTCTTTGAGCTGAACGGCCAACCGCGCGTCATCCGTGTGCCAGACCGGATCGCGTCGAAAGCGGCAGGTCGGGCAGAAAAGGCTGATCCCGCCAATCCGAACCATGTCGGAGCCCCGATGCCGGGTTCGGTCGCAACCGTTGCGGTGCACGAGGGCCAGGTGGTGCGTGCAGGGGAGGTTCTCGTGACGCTCGAGGCCATGAAGATGGAAACGGCGATCCACGCCGACCGCGACGGCGAGATCGCTCGGGTTGCGGCACCTACCGGCACGCAGGTAGATGCCAAGGATCTGCTGGTGGTGTTCGCGGGATAGTCTATCTATCGATAGGGTGGGCTTCAGCCCGCCCTACGGCAAATCATACTCTTCCGGGCTGCCCGCTAATCCGCTATGGACCGCGCGACCCGGAACACCGACCCGCGAGAGACCCATGAAGTTCACCCTGTCCTGGCTGAAGGAACACCTCGACACCGAGGCGTCCCTGACCGAGATCACCGATGCCTTGACCGATCTGGGCCTGGAGCTGGAGGGCGTCGAGGATCCGGCGGAACGTCTCGGCGCCTTCACCATCTGCCGGGTGATCGAGGCCGTGCAGCACCCGAACGCCGACAGGCTGCGGCTCTGCCGGGTCGAGGCATGGACGAAGGGGCCGGACGCACCGCCCGAGGAAGTGCAGGTCGTCTGCGGTGCGCCGAACGCACGGACAGGATTGATCGGAGTCTTTGCGCCCTCGGGCACACACATTCCCGGCACGGGCGTCGACCTGAAGCCCGGTGTCATCCGGGGCGTCGAGTCCAACGGGATGCTGTGTTCCGAGCGGGAGCTGGAACTGTCCGATGACCATGACGGCATTATCGATCTGCCTTCGGACGCGCCACTCGGTCAACGCTACATCGATTATGCAGGTGCAAACGATCCGATGATCGAGATCGCCATTACGCCGAACCGTCCGGACGCATTGGGCATTGCCGGAGTGGCCCGCGACCTTGCCGCACGCGGCCTTGGAACGGTGATCCCGCGCGAGATCCCACAGATCGACGCAAAGTTCGAAAGTCCGTTCACGGTGACAATCGACGATGACGTGCTCGCGAAGGCGCCTGTCTTCTGCGGGCGCATGATCCGTGGCGTGAAGAACGGTCCCTCGCCCGCATGGCTGCAGCAGCGCCTGCGCGCTATTGGCCTTCGCCCGATCTCCGCTCTGGTCGATATCACCAACTACCTGACCTACGATATCAACCGCCCGCTGCACGTCTTCGATGCGGACAAGGTGCAGGGTTCGGGCCTACGCGTGCATTGGGCCGAGCAGGGCTCGACGCTCGAAGCGCTCGACGACAAGGAATACACGTTCGAGCAGGACATGATCATGATCTCGGATGAGCATGGCCCGGAGGCCATCGCCGGGGTCATGGGCGGCAACCCGACCGGCTGTTCGATGGATACCGTCAACGTCTTCATCGAAAGCGCATACTGGGATCCGGTCACGACGGCGTCCACCGGGCGGCGGCTGAAAATCCACTCAGACGCACGGTATCGGTTCGAGCGCGGGATTGATCCGGCCTCGTGCCCGGTCGGCGCCGACACGGGTGCAGCGATGATCATTGCGCTTTGCGGCGGCGAGGCATCCGAGATGGTGCTCGCCGGAGAGGTGCCGGACGCATCGCGGTCCTACACGCTCCGGCCTGGGCGGGTCGTCTCGCTGGTCGGTGTGGAGATCCCGCGCGCCGAGCAAATCCGCATCCTGACCGAGCTGGGTTTCGGCTGCTCGGACGATGGCAACAACATCGTGGCCGCGGTGCCGTCATGGCGTCCGGACGTTCTGGGCGAGGCCGATCTGGTCGAGGAAATCGCCCGCGTCGCCTCGCTGACGAAGCTGAAAAGCCAGCCGCTGCCCCGCGCGAGCGGCGTTGGCCGCAAGACGCTGACACCGATGCAAACACGTGAACGCAACGCACGCCGGACCTTGGCTGCCATGGGCTTGAATGAGTGCGTAACCTACTCGTTCATTGCTGAAGAGCACGCCGCCCTGTTCGGCGGCGGCGGAGACAACGTCCGACTGGACAATCCGATCTCTTCAGAGATGAGCCACATGCGCCCGTCGGCGCTGCCTGGACTGTTGTCGGCAGCAGCGCGCAACCAGGCACAGGGCGCGATGGATGTCGCGCTCTTCGAGATTGGCGCAGGCTATCAGGGCGGCGAGCCGGGCGAGCAGGCCACAACGGTAGATGCCGTGCGGGTCGGCGCGCGTGCGCCGCGGCATTGGTCGGGCGCACGGCGAGTCGTCGATCTCTATGACGCCAAGGCGGACGCCGAAGCGGTTCTCGCCGCTTTGGGCGCACCGGTCGCCAAGCTGATGACCGCGCGCGAGGCACCGGACTGGTTTCACCCGGGCCGGTCCGCGGCGTTGAAGCTGGGGCCGAAGAACACGCTGGCCGTTTTCGGTGAGCTGCATCCGAAAGTGCTCAAGGCCATGGACATCCGCGGTTCGGCGGTGGCCGTCAGCGTCATGTTAGAGAACCTTCCACAGGCGAAAGCCAAGGGTACCACGCGGCCCGCGCTACAGCTCTCGAACCTTCAGGCGGTCGAGCGTGACTTCGCTTTTGTGGTCGATGCCGGGGTCGAGGCGCAACAGATCGTTCGCGCTGCGATGGGCGGCGACAAGAAGCTGATCTCGGGCGTTGAGGTCTTCGACATCTTCGACGGAGGCAAGGCTTCGGAACAGCTTGGCGCAGGCAAGAAATCGGTCGCGATCGCGGTCCGCCTGCAGCCCGTCAACGAGACCCTGACGGATGCCGAAATCGAGGCTGTCGCCGAGAAGATTGTTGCAAGCGTCGCGAAAGCGACCGGTGCTGAACTTCGTGGCAGCTGAGCGCCGATACTTGCACAGACTCTCCAATCTTCAACCGATGGAAGCCGCGATGTCACCATTTTCGGCTTCTATTCGCTTTCTGCGAACGCTAAAGCCCGCAGGGGGCGTGAGAACGGAGGGAACCAAATGCTAAACGAGTTCAAAGAGTTTGCCGTCAAAGGCAACGTTGTCGACATGGGCGTCGGCATCGTAATCGGGGCCGCATTCACGACGATCGTCCAGAGTTTCGTCAAGGACATCGTCAACCCGATCATTGGCCTGTTCACGGGCGGGATCGACTTCTCGAACCTTTTCGTGAACCTGAGCGGGCAGGAGGTCGTCTCAGTGGCGGAAGCCCAGGAGAAGGGCCTGGCCGTTATCAGCTATGGCAACTTCATCAACGCGATCATCGCTTTTCTGATCGTCGCGTGGATCCTGTTTCTGGTCGTGAAGGGCATCAATCAGCTGAAGCGCGAGGAAGAGGCTGCACCCGAACCGGAAGCCGATCCTGAACCAAGTGCCGAAGAAAAGCTGTTGACCGAGATCCGGGATCTGCTCGCGAAGGCCTGACCTATCGATTGGTAGATGCGCTATCTTACCTGCCTTTGGATAGGCAGGCTTAGGATTGGGCGGTGGCATGACGACAAATCGACACCGCCCGGTCTTCCTGTTGCACGGTCTGGGACGCAGCCCTGCCTCGATGTCGATTCTGAGGTTTCGCCTCAGGCGCGCAGGCTTGAATGCACAAACGATCGGCTATCCGTCGACACGGCTGGATCTTGATGGCAACATCGATTTCGTTCGTGCCGAGCTTTCGCAATACACTCGAGCAGGACCCATCGATCTTGTCGGTCATTCACTCGGTGGAGTCATTGCCCGGCGCCTTGGTCTGCAGGATGGCCACCCTGAAATTGGTAAAATCGTTCAGATAGGGGCGCCGAACCTCGGCTCGGCGCTCGCCGACCAGATGGGGCCGTTCTGGGCAGTCAAGCGCGCTTGCGGACCGACGATTGCCGACCTGGGCAAGACCTCGACGCCGCTTCCAACGCTGACAAATATCACCGCGATTGCCGGTGTGATCGCGTCCGGAAAAGACTCGGCCACGTTGCCTGGACCACATGACGGCGCTGTTACCGTTCGATCAGCCTGGGCGGGTGCCAAACGCCGTCACGTCGTCCGTCAGGCGCATACGCTTCTACCGGCATCAGCAACGGTTGCGAGACTGACGATTGCGGCTCTTGTCTCCACCGCGCCTCTGCACGATGAATAGCCAGCTATGAAAACCTCTGGTCGGGTGAGCGTTCCTACTCCCCGCATGCACGGTTACTCGTGCTCTTCCTCCGGGTCCAAATCGACAATGATCAGATTCTCGAGGAACGCGATCAACGCAGATTGGTCATCATCGGACAGTGTCGTGTAGGCCGCACGGCTCGCCTGCGCGTCACCGCCGTGCGCAAGGATTGCCTCGTCCAGCGTCGTGGCATGACCGTTGTGCAGCCATGGCCCCGTCGACGCGACCCCGGCAAGCGAACGCGTCGGCCAGACCGATGCTCCGAAACCGTACGCGTCCATCGGATCGGCAAGCGCCGGTCCCATATCATGACGCTTGAAGTCCGAATACCAATGCACCACAGCCCGACCTTCAGGGGCTTTATCGAAAGCACCCAGGTTCAACTCGTCGCCGGATGCCAGAACGACGTGGTTGTTCGGTGAGTCAGCAGTGAGATCGAAGCTCACGGGAAGCGCCATGCTGAGCCCCAGGTCTTCCGGACGATCGCCACTTGGGAAAATCTCGTCATAGAATCCAACCTGTTGGCTCGGCTCGGAGAACACGGGATCCTCGATCTTCATCTCCGGTCGGTGACAAGTCGCACAGCCGGTCGCCGCGAAGACCTCGTCGCCGCGCGCGATCTTAAGACGATCGGCATCGGGCAGTTCGATCACACCGCGATCGGCCAGTTCGATTTTCGAGATTGGACGCTCGAGCCCGGCGATATAGACCGACAGTGCGGTAAGATCACCAACGGTCAACTCGCCAATGACACCGTCATGATCGCCATCGATTTTGCCGACCAGCTCGTCGGCTTGCATTCCCAGTTCATTGTGCGCGGCACCCCGTGAGAAATCGCGGATTGTCGCGTGCGTCCCTTTCCAGCCGAACATGCGGACAACCAGATCGGCATCGACACCGTCGATCCCGGTCTCGTCGCGCCGGGCCGCGCATGCGTCGCCGTCCGTCTCGGGCATAGCGGTCAGCGTACCGAAGCCAACGCCCTTGGCCTGTAACGGACCGGTCACTGCCTCGCCCTGCTGACAGGCAGCCTTATCAATCGCCACCGCCTGTGCCTGCAGCTCGGCGGTCATCTCCTCCGCTATCTTTTGCACGGCGCCGAGTGCGAACAGGTGCAAAGTGTTCCGCTCCAGGTACAGTGCGGGATCGCCCGTCTGCAACGGATCGATCGCGACGTTCAGCGCAATGCCACCCGCCCCGTTCGCGTAAGGCAGCGCATGACAAGTGATGCACGCCTGCGCCTGTGGTCCACCCTCCCGGGGTGGCAGGTGCGATGCCCATTCTCCTATGCCTGCCAGATCAGCGCGCGGGTAGCGCGTGAAACGCTGACCGTTTGCAACCTTGGCGCCCACACCGCGCGCCGCTGTGAACGTCGCTTCGGTCAGTTCGTCCCCGGCATCGAATGCTTCCAGGAACGCCGCTTTCGGATCGACAGCAGCCTTGGCGGTCAGCGCAATCTGATCGACGGGGGCCGGCTCTTCCGCCAATGAAAGCTGCGGTATCATCAATGTGCAGGCAATCAGCGGCAACATGGACGTACGGAGTGAAGTCATCGGCAAACTCGCTTTGGCTGTGTCGACAGTGGCTTGTTCGCGTCCTTCCGTTCCCGGATGGACAGAAATGTGACCTGAGCACAGCTTATCCGCGATTATCAATCGGAAATTTCTATTAAAGATTGATCATTTTACGATTGCCGATGCGCTGCGCCGTGCGTTGTCAGCCGCTGCCGAGCACCAGTTTGCTGGAGTAGACATCGATGCCGAGAGCCTCACCGACCGCGTAATAGGTCAGCTTGCCGGCGTGCACGTTCAGTCCGTTGGCGAGGTGTTCGTCATCGCGGCAGGCCTGAGCCCAGCCTTTGTCGGCCAGAGCCAGCAGATGCGGCATGGTCGCATTGGTCAATGCGATGGTCGAGGAGCGCGCGACGGCGCCCGGCATGTTTGCAACGCAATAGTGGATCACGCCGTCGACCTCGTAGATCGGATCCTCGTGTGTCGTGGCCTTCGAAGTCTCGAAGCAGCCGCCCTGGTCGATCGCGACATCCACCAGCACGGCACCGGGCTTCATCCGGGAAAGCTGTTCCCGGCGCACCAATTTGGGCGCAGCGGCGCCCGGGATCAGCACGGCGCCCACGACCAAATCCGATTGCAGGACCAGTTCCTCGGTCGAGTCGGCCGAGGAGTAGCGCGTCTTGAAGACGCCGCCGAACACATCGTCCAAGTATTTCAGGCGCGGCAGCGACCGGTCCAGCACGGTCACGTCCGCCCCCATTCCGGCGGCGATTCGCGCGGCATGTGTGCCGACAACCCCGCCACCGATCACCGTGACCTGCGCAGGGCCAACACCAGGCACGCCGCCCAAAAGGACCCCGCGCCCGCCATTGGCCTTTTGCAACGCCCAGGCACCGACCTGCGGCGACAGACGCCCGGCAACCTCGGACATCGGGGCGAGCAGCGGCAAGCCCCCGGTATCATCGGTTACCGTTTCATAGGCAATCGCAGTGCACCCAGATGACAACAGGTCTTTCGTTTGCTCGGGATCGGGCGCGAGGTGGAGATACGTGAACAGCACCTGGCCGCCGCGCAGCATCGCACGCTCGGCGGCTTGTGGCTCCTTCACCTTCACGATCATCTCGGATTTGGCAAAGATCTCGGCGGCGGTGGCGCAGATCTCGGCACCGATCGACATGTAGGCCTCGTCCGGGAACCCGGCCCCAAGACCTGCACCGGTCTCGACCGAGACCGTGTGGCCATGGGCGATTGCTTCGCGGCACGTCGCAGGCGTCATGCCGACGCGGAATTCCTGTGCCTTGATCTCTTTGGGGCAGCCGATACGCATGGATCCCTCCCTTTTTTTGTTTTGCGTTCGGTTTCACCTTAGCGCGGAACCACCGGTGATGCGCCACCCCAGCCGCGTCCTGATCTTGACGCAGAGCGACAGGCGGGGGATGTGGATCCAATGGACGAGTTTCTGATTGCCCCCGATCCTGCGGCACCGCGCCTGACCCGCGCCATCGCCGGCGTGGATCAGACCGGAGCGCCGCTGGACAGCCGCGTGGTCGAGGAGCGTGCGCTGACGATCTATCTGAACGGGCAGGAGATCGTGACGGCGATGACGATCGGCGATTACCCGGAGTATCTCGCGACCGGCTATCTGCTGAACCAGGGGATGCTGCTGCGCGACGACCGGGTGACGGGCGTCGAGTATGACGAGGACCTGGAGGTCGTCGTGGTCCGGACAGAACGTCAGACGGATTACGAGGAAAAGCTGAAGAAGAAGACCCGCACCTCGGGCTGCGCGGTCGGAACGGTCTTCGGCGATATGATGGAGCAGTTGGAGGGCATATCTTTCGGGCCGGGAGAGGTTCGGACCTCGTGGCTCTATGCATTAGCGAAGAGGATCAACACCGCGCCGTCACTGTATCTGGAAGCGGGCGCGATCCATGGCACCGTGCTGTGTCAGAGGGATCGCCCGTTGGTTTTCATGGAGGATGTCGGCCGCCACAATGCCGTCGACAAGATCGCGGGCTGGATGTTCGACGAGAGTGTGCCAGGGGAGGGGCACATCCTCTACACGACAGGGCGACTGACTTCGGAGATGGTGATCAAGACAGCGCTGATGGGGATCCCGGTACTGGCCTCGCGGTCCGGATTCACCGCCTGGGGCGTTGAACTGGCGCGGCAGGTTGGTTTGACCCTGATCGGGCGGATGCGGGGCCAGCGGTTCTTATGCTTGAGCGGCGAGGAACGGCTGGTGTTTGACGCGGATGTTTCCTCGGTTGGTGACGAGGATCGCAAGCACAGACGCAAAGGGGCTGACTAAGCTTTCGACGGAGCCAAGTCTCGTCTAGAAGAGCATCTTGTAGATATTGCCGTTCGTATCGCGCGCGATTCCAACTCCGTTTGCTGTTCCGCTTCCAGTCAAGAATTCCATCTCAATTCTTGTTCCATCTGAACAAACCGCAATTGCTTCTCCACGGTTGACGCCCAGCACGGAACCAGTTGTCGTTGAAAGCCCAACGATCGAGCCGTATGTTCCGAGCAAAGAGGTGCTCGTGATGGTGCTGAATTGCGGAACTACTGACGACCATTTTCCAGAGCATTTTGCTCCAGTTGGTAGCGTCAAATCTAAGGCACCCGTATTGCGATGCACATCATGTGCGTTGCCAACGAGTTCCTGAATTTGATTGCCTTCCGCCAATGGACCTTCGACTGGAAAGAGAGACACAGGCTGGCTACAAGCAGCAAGAAGAGAAGGAAATACGAGAACAGAACAGTAACGCATGAAGCACCTTTTTGAACCCGAATGGCGCGGCGGAGTAGCTCAATCCAGATTGCGATGTCGACGATGACCATCGCAGGTGTCATCCTCGCCGGCGGGCAGGCGCGGCGCATGGGCGGCGGGGACAAGGCGTTGCTTCAGGCAAACGGTACGCCGCTTTTGCAACATGTCATTGATCGGCTTGGACCGCAGGTCACCGAGGTTGCGATCAATGCGAATGGCGATCCAGGGCGGTTCTCGAGCTTTGGGCTTCCGGTAATTTCCGACACGGTCGAGGGCTTCGTCGGGCCGCTCGGCGGTGTGCTCGCCGGAATGCGCTGGGCGGCGGACCGCGGGCACACGCATATCGTCTCGGCTGCGGCAGATACGCCTTTCTTTCCATCGAATCTGGTCGAGAAGCTGCTCACCGCGAAGGGCGATCAGCCGATCAGCATGGCCGCAACCGATGACCCGGAACGCGGGCTGAGCGAACACCCGACCTTCGCGTTGTGGCCCGTCGACCTGGCGGACGATCTGGAATACGCGCTGACCAAGGGCAATATGCGCAAGGTGATCGTCTGGACCTCGCGCCATGGCTGCGCGCGGGCTGTGTTCGATGGCGACGACATGCCGTTCTTCAACGTCAACACGCCCGAGGATCTGGCCGAGGCAGAACGGATTGCAGGCAGTATGGACGCCACGCCCGCAATCGGGGGAGGAGACACATGAACGTCTACGGTGTCGTTGGCTGGAAGAACGCGGGCAAGACCACGCTGGTCGAGCGGCTGGTGGCCGAGATCAGCCGGCGCGGGTTCACGGTCTCGACGGTGAAGCACACGCATCACATGGTCGATGTCGACAAGCCGGGCAAGGACAGTCACCGACACCGGCAGGCAGGGGCGCATCAGGTGATCCTGTCCTCGTCCTCGCGCTGGGCGATCATGACCGAGCTTCGCGGCGCGCCCGAAACGCCGCTGGCCGATCTGCTAACCCATCTGGCACCTGTCGATCTGGTGATCGTCGAAGGTTACAAACGCGACGCCCACCCCAAGGTCGAAGCCTGGCGGGCCGAGACAGGGCAACCGCTGATCGCGGTGGATGACCCGACCGTGCGGGCGGTGGCGTCGAATGACAGCCCCGACACCGGCAAGCCGGTGATCGGCCTCGATGACATTCCAGCGATTGCCGATTTCATTCTTGCCGATCTGGGCCTTCAGCTTCGGAAGACCGCATGAGCGCACGCCTGCGCGATGATTGCTTCGCCCTGCCGCCGGGCGTCGACTGGACGCCCGTGGACGACGCTTTGGCCAGGCTCCGCGAGGGGTTGACCTGTGTCACTGGCGTCGAGTCTGCGCCGTTGGCCCGGGCATCCGGGCGCGTTCTGGCCGAGGATGTGCGGGCACTGCGCGATAATCCTCCTGCCGCGAACTCGGCGATCGATGGCTATGCCTTTGCTTGGGAGGCGCTGGGTCAAATTGTTGAAGACGAAGCCAATTTGCCGCTGCAAACCGGGCGCGCGGCGGCCGGGCATCCGTTCAAGGGCACAGTGCCGCCCGGTCACGCGCTGCGGATTCTCACGGGCGCCGAGCTCCCGCAAGGGACCGATACGGTCGTCTTGCAGGAAGATGCCCGCGTCGGTGCAGGACGCGTTCGATTCCAGCCACCGCGCAAAAGCGGAGCCAACAGCCGGGGCCGGGGCGAGGATGCCCGCGCGGGAGAGGTGGTTCTCTCCGCAGGGCGGCGGATCGCACCGGAGGATCTGGCGAGGCTTGCGTCGGTCGGCGTAGGCGAGGTGCCAGTTCGCAAACCACTTCGGGTCGCGGTTCTCTCGACGGGCGACGAGTTGGTCCAGGCCGGAAAGGCCCCGACGCCAGGGTCGATCTATGATGCCAATCGCCCGATGCTGTACGCATTGATCGCCCAGTTCGGTCACGAAACAGTCGATCTTGGCGCACAGCAAGATCGCGCCGGGACCATTCGCGCCGCTTTAGACCGGGGTGCCGAAGACGCAGATGCGATCCTGACGACAGGTGGCGCTTCCGCAGGCGACGAAGACCACATCTCGCGCCTGTTGCGCAACGAAGGCACGGTCACGACATGGCGGATTGCCGTAAAACCTGGGCGGCCATTGGCTCTGGGTCTCTGGAACGGTGTGCCGGTGTTCGGCCTGCCTGGCAATCCCGTCGCGGCGTTCGTCTGCGCGCTGATGTTCGCGCGTCCAGCCCTGGCTGTGATGGCGGGTCAGGCTTGGCCCGAGCCTCTAGGCGTTACGGTTCCTGCGGCGTTCAGCAAGGCTAAGAAACCCGGACGCCGCGAGTATCTGCGCGCGCGCCTGACACCGGACGGCAGAGCGGAGGTCTTTCACTCGGAGGGATCTGGCCTGATTGGCGGGTTATCCTGGTCGGATGGATTGGTCGAGTTGCCGGACGGTGCGCTCGACGTCAAACCTGGAACGCCCGTGCGTTATCTGCCTTATGCCGCCTTGCGGTGAGAGACGCGGCCGCCTTGGGCCAAGGTTCGACCTCTCCCACAGGCAGTATCATCCACCAGCGCGTTCAGCCTGACGTTCGCGCAGTTTCTGCAGGTACATCTCCAGATTGTCCGCAAATTCGATGCGTTCAGCATCCGAGAACTCGTTCAAGAGCGTGACAAGGTGACTTTGAACGATAACCTGCCTTGCCTGTGAGCCATCGCGACGCGCCTGAAGTGCGGCTTCCAGCGCATCCGTGGTGTAGGGTTGCACCCGGATCGCGTCAATTATAGCCGCCATGTGGTCAACCCGTTTCAGACGCGCTGCGCGCACATCATCGCGGATCTTGCGGAAGTGCTCTTTGGTGAAATCGCGCCGGGCTTCCGGCACCAGTTTGATGATCCACCGGATCTGGTTGTCGGCCCCGCGTTTGGGCTCGTCGCGGTTCATCACATGTCCGGCGTACAGTCCCGCGATCACCAAATTCGCCGCCAGGGACAGGATCAACAAAATCTTCACCCACGGTGCCCCGCCGCCCCGCTTCGAACCGGTCTCAGTGATGCTCATGAGGTGCCCCCTTTCCCCACATTGATCACAGGAAATCCTCGTTGAACAAGCTTCCATCGGCCAATTCGAACTGCTCTGTCACCGGCTCTTCGGTCATTGGCAGATCACCTGGGTCCAGTTCCATGCCCAGGCCAACTCCCATCGCGAGCGAAAGTGCCATCGCGGCAACAGCTCCGCTGGTCCATCCAAACAGCGCTTCGAAAACGCTCGGCGCCCGCGCAACCGGTGCCTGATACGTCGTATCAGCAGTCTCGAGCGGGTGCTGCACCTCGGCGGCTGCACCTGCCAGAACCCGTGCGACCAAGTCCGGTCCCGGGCGCGGAGATCCTGCCTCGGCGTCGCGCGACAGCGCATCCAGCGCCTCGTCCAGATCAAACTTCGCGTTGTGTTGCGTTGCGTCAGTCATAACCCAATGCTTCTCTTTCTTCTGACATGATCGCGGCAAGCTGGCGCCTGGCGCGTGCCAGGAGGCTTTCCACCGCTTCGACCGAACACCCCAGCTCGGCCCCGATATCCGGGTTGGACCAACCCTCGAAATGGCGCAGCATCAGCGCCTGTCGCTGACGTTCCGGCAGCGTGCCGATCGCCTTGGCCACCACAGCACTGGTCTGGCTTTGCGCCATCCGCTCCAGCACCGAGGGGTCCGGATCGACCGGCTCCGGCGCATCCTCGACCGGAACCTGTGGTCGCCGACGCCGCATCCGGTCGATGCACAGGTTGTGCACCACGCGGTAAAGCCAGGTCGACGCCTTGGCCTCACCGGCACGCCAGGTCGACGCCTGCTTCCAAAGCTTCAGCATGGCGTCCTGCGCCACGTCTTCGGCCTCGACCTGATCGCCCAGCATGCGCCACGCCTGGCGCAGCGCGCCCGGCAGAAGACGCTCGGTCAGCGCGCGCGCGGCACTCTGATCGCCCGCTGCAAAGCGGGCGAGCAATTCGGCATCGCGTTCGGCGCCGTCTCCATCCGGCGTCACCGCCATCGGCAAGAAACCCTTCCCCCTGGATCAGACGGCTCACCCGTCCGATTTGGTCTTATGGCGTTTCTGCCGATGTTCTCGGATCTCGTCCAGCGTCAATGCACCGTCGCCATTGGCATCCGCGCGTTCGAACCGGCGCTCTGCCACGTCTTCGAACTCAGTGCGCTCGATCGCGCCGTTTCCGTTCGTGTCAGCGCGGGCAAATCGCCTGGACATCCGGTCTTCAGAGCCGCGCCGGGGTTTCATCGCCTTCATCTCGTCCAGCGTCACGGCGCCGTCCTGATCGACATCCAAACGTTGAAAGCGGGCCTCGCGGAATGCCCGCGATTCCTCTGCGGTGATGCGCCCATCCGCGTCGGTGTCGATACGTTCGAACATTCGTTCGGGGCCCTTGCCAGCCTGCGCCAGAGCGATTCCGCATCCGACCAGGACAAGGCCAGTCGAGATAAGCAATTTCCGCATGTCAGTCTCCTTGCTTCGCAGCTTGAAAGTACGTTGATTTGTCTGGATGAACGCGCCGCCAAGGGACTTCCGTCGCGCGATTGTCCGACTTGATCCGGAGGACGTGTTTCAAGCGACATGGTGCCGCAAGTCATCGTGCCTAAGTGCGCTCGATGCCTCCCACCCCATATCATCGACCCATGAAACACGAAACCAACATCCATCCGATTGAGGCGCCAGATGAGCGAAAGCTCGGGCGAGCTCTTGTACGTGGATGGCGGCGAAGATGCCCGAATTGCGGTGGCGGGCCCATGATGGATGGTTACCTGAAAGTCCGTCGGACCTGCGCTTCGTGCGGCGAAAAACTGCACCATCATCGCGCGGATGATCTGCCAGCCTACGCGACGATCATCGTTGTCGGCAAAGTTGTGATTGGTGGCATGTACGCGGCCGAAGTGGCGTGGGCGCCGCCAATGTGGGTGCAGATGACGCTTTGGCCGCTCCTGGCACTTGCGATGACACTGCTGATCCTGCCGCGGCTCAAGGGCATGGTGGTCGGCATGCAGTGGGCGTGGCGCATGCATGGCTTTGGTGCGGACGACGAACGTCACGGACCTGATCGCTAACGCCGACGTCTGGACACGCGTCAACCGCTTCACCATAGTCCGCGCGACTTTCGTGAAGTGGACCGGCTGATGTCTGAAGAACCCCGCAAGGACGCAATTCGCAACGCGGCGACCATCGTACTGGTACGCCAGGACAGTGGCGCCCCCAGGGTTCTGATGGGCCAACGCGGGAAGTCCGCGGCCTTCATGCCGAACAAATTCGTCTTTCCGGGCGGTGCGGTCGACGCCCAGGATGCGCTTGTCACAGCGCAGATACCGATGTCTGAGCACGTGCGTGCCAAACTCGAGCAACGGTCCGAACCCAAACTGGCAGATACATTGCCGATGACCGCGATCCGCGAGCTTTGGGAGGAAACCGGGCAGGCGCTGGCCGTGACCGAGGGCGACGCACCTGCCGCGCCACCCAGCGAGTGGTCCGGTTTCTACGATGCCGGTCACCGGCCGAACGCCGGCGCACTGGATTTCGTCTTTCGCGCGATCACACCCCCCGGACGGCCGCGCCGCTTCGATGCACGGTTCTTTCTGGCCGATGGTGCGGCACTGCACGGCGACCCGGATGACTTTTCCGGGGCCGAGGACGAACTCAGCCATCTGAGTTGGCTGACGCTCAGCGAAGCGCGCGGGCTCGACCTGCCATTTATCACCGAGGTTGTTCTGGCCGAAGTCGAAGCACGGTTGAATTCCGGCTCACCGCGCCCGATCCCGTTCTTCTACCACGCCGACGGCAACTCACACATCGACCAGATCTAAGGCTTCGATCATGCAGGTCACGCGCCGCGACGTTCTGAACTGGTCGGCGCCAATCGCAGCCATGGCGGTGGTCTCGGTCGGGCTGTCGATGTCGGTGCCTCTGTTCGCGCTCTTGATGGAACGCCAGGGTGCCAGTGGGACCGAGATCGGTCTCAATCACACCATGGCGGCAATTGCGATGGTCGCCTGCGCCCCTCTGCTGCCGCGTATCCTCGCCAGGACGGGTCTGGTGCCACTGATGCTGGTCTCGGTCGCGGTCCTTGCCACGGTGTTTCTTGTGATCCCGCTCTGGACGTCGCAGCTCTGGTGGGGTGCTCTGAGACTGCTGTTCGGCACGGCGGCCACTGCACTCTTCTTTGCCTCGGAGTTCTGGCTGATGAGCACGGCACCCGATGCGTTGCGCGGGCGCCTGGTCGGCATCTACGCCGTTGTGCTGTCGGCCAGTTACATGATCGGCCCGCTCATGCTGAATGCGACGGGTGTCGACGGGGCACTCACCTTCATCGCGCCTGCCGCAATTGTCGTCTTTGCAAGCCTGCCGATCTTCTTCGGCCGGCACGAAGCGCCACCGTCCAAATCCGAAGAACGGGCACCGGTCATGACAATTCTGCGGTTCTTCCGCACCGACCCGATGGTTTTGTGGGCGGTTGTTCTGTTCGGTGTGATCGAGTTTGGCGCGATGGGACTGATCAGCGTTTGGGCCATGCGCACAGGGTATGACGAAAGCACAGCGGTCCAGATGGTGTTCTGGCTGGCCTTCGGATCGCTGGCGTTTCAGTTGCCCATGGGCTGGGCCGCGGACCGGTTCGACCGGCGCAAACTGATGTTGCTGGCAGCGATCGTCTCCGTAGCGATGCCGCTTGTCGTGGTCCGCTTTGCCCAGGACCCAACGATGACAGCCGCCGCGATCTTTGTCTGGGGCGGGATGGCAGTCGCGTTCTACTCGCTGGGTCTCACCGAACTGGGTGCGCGTTATCGCGGCGAGATGCTGGCACGGGGAAATGCGGCTCTCGTCATGGCCTATGGTCTGGGTGCGCTGGTCTCTCCCGGAGCGTTCGGAGCCGCTATGGATGCGATCCCGCCGGATGGCGTTCTCTGGGCCGCCGCGGCCGGGGCGGTCGCTTATCTTGGTCTCGCACTGATCCGGTTGCGCCGTTCGGCTCGGATCGGGGTTGACTCCGGCAGCGAAATGGGTAGGTAGCGGGTCTCGTTTTTCTGCGCAGCCTGTTTGGCGCGCCGGGCGTGTGCTCGAAGTATGGAGACCTGGTATGGCCAAGCCAACCACCGTTAAAATTCGCCTGAACTCGACCGCTGGCACGGGGCACTTCTATGTGACCAAGAAGAACTCGCGGACGATGACCGACAAGATGGTTGTGCGCAAATACGATCCGGTCGCGCGCAAGCACGTCGAGTACAAGGAAGGCAAAATCAAATAACCCGCAAAAAGAACGGGGACAGGCTGGCGGTCTTCGGGCCGCCTTTTTTTTTTGCGCAAAGCCTAGCGCCGAGCACTGTTCGGATCAGTGGATGCTTGCATTGCGCGCCACACTGACCCGAACGAGATCCGGTGGAGCGCTTCGGATGGCCCCGGCCCCCTCCATGCGTGCACGGCGTAGTTCGGCACATGCGAGCAACAGGAAGGTACGGGCATTTCGCATCCGCGGATTTATCGTGCTGATCCCGACGTTGAGCGAGACGCTCTGCGGGCCTGATCGCGTTTGCAGCGGCACTTCAGCGAAGTGGTCGCGCATCCGAACGGCCACGATTTCAGCGTTTCCCAGACGCGTTTCGGGCAGCAGAACGCCGAACTCGGCCGGACCAAGGCGCGCCAGACGATCGATCCGTCGCAGCGAATGACCAATCATTTCGGCTGCCCCAGCAACGAGTTCCTCGGCTGCGTTCACGCCATTGGCTTTTCGAATACGCAAGGCGCCACCAACCTGAATCATCAGGATCGAAAGCGGCCGATCGTACCTGAGCGCACGATCCACCTCATCCGCGGCGATCTCCATAAAACCCTTCGGAGACAACGCCCGCACAACACGTGGCCGTCGGCGCCCCTGCACCGCGTTCTCTGCGGTCTCTGCACCGTCCGACGCCATGAATTGCCTCCCGCACACGAAAAGGATGACAAACGATAGACAGTCGAGATTTACAGGACCCTAAAATGAAACGGCTCGCTGGATACCAGCGAGCCGATCCTGACAGGCTTTGGAGTCAGGGACTTAGCTTCCCGACGCAGATTTGGTCAGGTAGATATAGGCCTCGTTCTGATACTCGTCCCAACCGCCCAATGCGACGTCTGTACCGGTGTTGATCAGCACACCCGTCAGCAGAACGCCGACAACGGTCCGAGGATGCTTGCCGGCCACAAGCGCGACGGTTTCGGAATTGTACCCCGGCGCCGCGCAGGTCACGAACAGATTGCCCGACGTTCGCGGGATCGTATGCGTTACAGCACGGCCTTCGCCGAGCGGTGCCGCCGGTATGATTTCAACGCCATTCTGCGCGATCGAGCAACTCGCATTGTCAGCATTGCTGCGCAGCGTGATGCCCTGGCTCGTTCCACCTTCGAGTGTCCCGCACGCGGATAAAAGTGCGGCTACAGCGAAAAGTCCAACATATTTCATGGCTTACTCCAACGAATTCATACTCGTTGTAATGTGCCTGTGCAGATTGCGAATCGCAAATTGAATCTACGTCGCCCCGAACACCCTTTGGAAGATCGTATCGACGTGCTTCGTATGATAACCCAGATCGAACAGCGCTTCGAGATCGGCGGCGCTCAGCGCCGCGCAAACGTCTTCGTCGGCCTTCAACTCCGACAGGAAATCAGCGCCTTCTTCCCATGTTTTCATGGCGTTACGCTGTACCAGGCGATAAGCGCTCTCGCGTTCGACACCGGCTTGCGTCAACGCCAGCAAGACGCGCTGCGAATGCACCAGCCCGCCTGTCTGGTTCAGCACCGCCTCCATCCGCTCGGGGTACACGACCAGTTTTTCGATGACACCGGTCAGACGCATCAGCGCGAAATCCAGCGTCACGGTCGCATCGGGGCCGATATTTCTCTCGACGGATGAATGGCTTATGTCTCGCTCGTGCCAAAGGGCCACGTTCTCCATCGCAGGCAGGGCCATGGAGCGCACCAATCGCGCGAGGCCCGTCAGATTCTCGGTCAGCACTGGGTTGCGCTTGTGCGGCATCGCGGACGAGCCCTTCTGCCCGGCCGAGAAGAACTCCTCGGCCTCGCGAAGTTCGGTCCGCTGGAGGTGCCGGATCTCGGTGGACAGGCGTTCGACCGACGAGGCGATCACGCCCAGCACCGAAAAGAACATCGCATGACGGTCGCGCGGGATCACCTGAGTCGACACGGGCTCTGGCGAAAGTCCAAGCTTTTCAGAGACATGCGCCTCGACCGCCGGATCGATATTGGCAAATGTCCCGACCGCGCCACTGATGGCACAGGTCGCAATCTCCTCACGCGCCGCGCGCAGCCGCGACCGGTTGCGGTCGAACTCGGCATAGGTCTGAGCCAGCTTAAGCCCGAACGTCACCGGCTCGGCGTGAATGCCGTGGGAACGCCCGATGGTCACCGTATCCTTGTGCTCGTAAGCGCGTTTCTTCAACGCTGCCAACAGCTTGTCCAGATCGGCCAGCAGGATGTCGGTCGCCCGGACAAGCTGGATGTTGAAGCAGGTGTCGAGCACGTCCGACGAGGTCATGCCCTGGTGGACGAAGCGCGCATCCTCGCCGACATGTTCGGCCAGATGGGTCAGGAAGGCGATGACGTCATGCTTGACCTCGGCCTCGATCTCGTCGATCCGCGCCACGTCGAATTCAACATCTTGTGCTTTCCAGACGGAGTCAGCGGCAGATTTAGGGATCACGCCCAGCGCGGCCTGGGCGTCGCAGGCGTGAGCCTCGATCTCGAACCAGATGCGGAACTTGGTTTCAGGCGACCAGATCGCGGCCATCTCGGGACGGGAATAGCGGGGGATCATCGGGCGCCTCGTTAATTGTATTCTCAGCGCGCGCCGGGTAGCACGGCGCCATGATCCGCGCAACGCAGAGCTATCTGGAAGGCCCCTGGCACATGATCCGAATCATCGAGAACGTGCGCGAGGGCGTGATCGGCGAGGTTTGGGGCGATGCCGAATTTATCTTTGACGGAGAGGGACTTACCTGTGTCGAGAACGGTGTTCTGCGGTTCCAGGGCACCGATTACCACACCGGGCGCGTTTCGCTGTGGCGGTTCCGCGCGGGCGACAAGGTCGATGTGCAATACGAAGACGGCCGCCCGTTCCACGATTTTCTGACGCAACGCCCAATCGCCCTGAAGATCGCCGAGGATGCCCGATACGAGATCAGTTACGACTTCGAACCGAAGACCTGGCTGAGCCGCTGGAAAATGCTGGGCCCGAACTCGGATTACGAGATGACGACCCGGTACAGACGGTGAACGCCAAGGTGGGCAACTGTGCCGGGATCGGCATGATTATGCGAGTGACTTTTTTCCCGTAATTTTCCGTTAATCGGATATCGGGAGCGAATTGGTGGCGTCGCGCGCAGACGCCATCGGACGGGCGCCGTGCTTGCCGAGGGCGTTCGACCCCTCTACCCTGCCCAGGAACGGGACAGTTGCGTGAGGCGCGGGTTGGTCGAGATCCGGAACAGCGGTGATCTCCGGAAGTGGCTGCTGACCATGCCACCGGAAGTCGGCGGGATCATCGCCGCGCGGATCGCGTTGCGCGTCTGGCCACTCGCACGCACCTATGTTCTTGCCGATCCGGACACCCGTCGCGCTGCCCTTCTGTTGCCGATGTTTCGTGCTACGGCTTTGCCTTGGGCTGCCGCCGAATGTTCAGCCCAAGGCGAGACGGACGTCAAAGACGCCGCCCACGCCACCGCCCTCGCCGCCCGCGCCGCCCTCGCCGCCGACGCCACCGCCTACGCCGCCACCGCCCACGCCGCCCTCGCCACCGCCC